>OLRW01000082.1_pt1 | contig 86824 bp, 116 predicted proteins | sample 1672701 | NCBI WGS metagenome assembly OLRW01 (sample SAMEA3136715, study PRJEB25190) | human gut metagenome | biome: human gut; feature: human-associated habitat; material: faeces | place: Austria | collected 2013
AGTTATCTTCCCGTAAGCGATGTCAGTCAATCAAGCCAAGCCTTGAGAAAATCAAGGTGTATGCAAGGGGATGGCTTAACTACTACGGAATTGCAAGTATGAAGAGCAACATAGATGACATCAACGGATGGCTCTATCACAGAATACGCATGTGTATATGGAAACAGTGGAAGAAACCTAGAACGAAATATAAAAATCTAGTCAAACTTGGAATCCCAGAACACTATGCGTCAACAATAGCAAACAGTCGCAGAAAGTATTGGTATATCAGCAATAACAAAGCTGTGATTTGGGCGCTGAATAAAGAAAGACTGATAAACAGTGGCTTTTATGATTTAGCCACAGCCTATCAGTCTGTGCACGTTAACTATTGAAAGCGCCGTATACCGAACGGTACGTACGGTGCTGTGAGAGGACGGCGGTTAGTCACCGCCTCCTACTCGATTTTCAGAGAAATAAAAAACATACTCTATATATGAATGTAGGAGGAATGTAATTTTGAAATGCTGCATCTGTGGTCAGGAGACCGGAAAACTGTTTAGCAGAAGCATTAAAGAAAATGAAAGAATCTGCAAGAACTGCTGTAAAAAACTGCCATCAGAAATGAAAAAGAAAATTTCTGAATTCGATATGGAAGACATAAAGTTTTATATAGAAAAAGACGTCAGACGGCATCCGTATATCATAAAGTCATTTAAAAGGACTGCGCGTTATGGAGAACTTGTTCTTGATGAGCATATGGGGTATATCGCCTTTGCAAAGAAACTGATCGATGGCGGCATGCTGCCGGACAGCTGTCATGACATATTTAATCTTGCGGATGTCAGGGATATGAGCTTTGCAGTATTAAATCCCGCGTGGGTAAAGGGTGGAATACATGCGGATGTTGAAATATACATGAGCCTGCACAACCCGCGGCTTGAATTCAGGCGGATCATAAAAAGCGATGATGTATGCAGAATTACGCAGATGAATAACGATGGAAGCTGCACATACGAGGCACCTGAAGTGTTATGCATGTTTGAGACACTTATAAACCGTGCATGGGAGAGGGCACTCAACAGCAGAAACCTTGATGACTTCTTCGGGGCTGTGGATGAGCGCGAATATGTCCTTGCAAAAGCAACCCTGCTTGTTGACGACGCATATGACATGGATGAAATAAAAAAGCAGAGAAATAAGCTTATAAAGGCTTTTCATCCGGATACAATGGACGATGATGAAGATGCAGCATATTATGCGCAGAAGATAAATGATGCATATGGAATATTAAAGGAAAGGCTCAGAAAGGAGAGTTAATGAGTTCAAAATTAAAGTACAGACTTATGTTTTTAGTCAATATGTTCTGCATAATGACTTTTCCAGTATGTCTGATAGTAATATTTGTAATGGGATATTTTGCTAAGATGAATACAGTGCTGACAGCAGCTACTGTAATAATCAGCGCAATTCCACTGTTTTTTGTTAAAAAGACAGGGAAAATAATGAATGTGTACAAGGCGGACTGTGAGTATGATGAGTTTGGCCAGCGTGTCGGAAAGGGCCGGTACGACTACTCAAAGGAAGAACGTAGGCAGCTTGACATGCAGCAGACAGCTAATATCGAAGGAATTATCGGAAATACAGCTTTAAAAGAAATAAAGAAAAAAGGCTCAAAGAATCCGGAAGACGACCTGAAAAAGCTGACAGGCCTCGTTCCTGTCAAGGAAAAGGTTGAGGAAATGGAAGCAAGGATGCAGTTTGACCGAAGCAGCAGAAAAGATACAAACGACAAAACCGGGAATTCGATGAGCGGCAGGCACATGGTATTTTACGGAAGTCCCGGTACAGGCAAGACAACCGTGGCAAGAATAATCACCGGTCTTCTATATAAGTACAAATATATTTCAGAGAACAAAATCATTGAGATAGATGGCAACTTTTTGAAAGCCGGAACAACAGGAAATACGGCGATTAAGGTAAGATATATAGTAAGACAGGCTTATGGCGGAGTGCTGTTCATAGATGAGGCGTATGCCCTTGCAGAGGATGAGCTTGGAGCACAGGCTATCGCAACCCTTATCAAAGAGATGGAGGATAACAGGGATAAGTTTATCCTTATTCTTGCCGGATATACGAATGAAATGAAAGACCTTATCAGGTCAAACACGGGCTTTGCTTCCCGTGTCAAGGAATATCTGGACTTCCCGGATTACAACGAGCAGGAGATGAGAGAGATTTTTATGGGAATGGCCGGAGAGAGAGGATATGCTGTCGCTGACAATGCCTATGCCGCATTTGACACCAGAATGGCAAAAGAGAGAAAGCTAATGACATTTGGCAATGCCAGAACAGTCAGAAGCGTGCTTGAGGAGACAATAGATTCGCATGCACTTAACTTCGTTAAGGGAAAGATAGACGCAGGTGACAAATATAAAATCCTTGCCATGGACATAAAAACAAGGCCAAAAGAGATGTTTTAAAAGATGCAGTCCGCAGAAATGCGGGCTGTTTTTATATGGAAAGCTAATGGGCAGAACAAAATCTATCATACTTATAGTACCTAAAAAAGAAAACAAGGAAGAAGGCTTTTGTGAATTTAGTAGAAGAATACGTAACAAACATAACTCATATCAGCGAGCCCAATGAGGATGGATGCCGCAAAGTAACTGCAGACTACAACTGCTATGGGAATAAACAAATGCAGATGACAAAAATGCTGCATATACGTGATATTGAGATGATAAAAGAAAAAGGATATTATCTGACATGATTGGAGGAAAACAATGTTAACAGTAAAGGATTTCAAAAAAGGACAAAAAGCATATATCGTAACAGACGATTACGGCACAAGAGAAAATAAGATATTTGAAGCAACAGTAAAAACTGTTGGCAGAAAATATGTAACATTAGACGATTCCTGGGGAAGCAGATATCAGACATGCGCAAATGATTATCTCACAGAGGTTGTTAACTGTGGCTGGGCAAGGAGGCTCTTTGCGACCGAACAGGCAGCTAAAGACTATATCGAATTAAAAAATCTTGTTCTTTCGATTAAAAGAAAAGTAAGTCACAGCCTTGATTCAAAATATAGTCTGGATCAGCTCAGACAGATTATTGAAATATTAGAGCATCCGGCAAAGATACAGGAGGATTGATAGATGTATAAAAGAAAAATCGCAATTTTACTATATAAAAAAATAAAAGCGACTACTGAAAAGTATACATTATCAGCAACTAATAAAGAAAGAAAAAAAAGAGATATAATAAATTATGTTATATGATGAAAATATTACGATAAAACAAATAGTCTATTTGTTGATAAGTTGCGGATTTCAAAAGTGTGAACTCTGGACAGAAAAGGCATACATAAATGCAAATCATCATACAAAGCGATTTCGTTCACATAGAATAGCGTCTAAGAAAATGAATTTATTGCACGAAGCAGGAATGGATTATAAGGATGCACAAAAATTAGTTATAATGGAAGGAAAGCAAAAAGTTAATAAAACAAATTCCTCATTACTGGGGAAGCCATTATGGATAGGTACTATACAGGAATTATCCAATAAACAAAGTCTATGGAATAAATCTGTGTGCGATTGCTGTATAAAAGGATTGTTTAAAGAGAAAATCCAAATAATTATAAAGGACGACAATATAGATACCTAGACAAAAGAGCTGAAAGAGTTTTTCGGATATATATGGATGCTATGAAGCAGAATCCAGAGTAAATAATAAAAGAGAGGTAGATGAGCTTACATGTTTTGGAAAAAAAGAAAAAAAATCTTCAACACTAGAAAAAATGCGATTATTATCGGTTCGGCTGGTAGCGGTAAATGTCATCATCCGTGGGATAATTTGAAGCCATGCCCTTGCGGATGCAAGGAAGGACCTTTATTGATGTATGAAAAGGATAAATTATATTATTGTGGTGGATCAACGGAAAATGTATTTGCTATTTGCAGTATATGTGGAAGACATACTGAGAAATCAGATATGGTAACAACAATAAACAACTGGAACAATGACAAAACAAAAAAAGATGCTAATATGAATAAAAGTCCAGAGATTGCTTTTGACAAAGAAGAATACTTAAAGCATCTATCAGAGGATGTATTTGTCGTAAAATATAAAGAGCGTTCCACGGGTAGAGTATTTGAAATCAATCCCAAAATAAACAACTCTTTTTATGATAGGCTTTGTCGGAATGCTTTTCAGACAGGCGAATATATCTTAATAAGCGGTGAATTGCCTGAAAAATGGAAATAAAAAATGTCCGCACCCTTGGCTAAAAAAAATTAATAATAAAAGAAGTAACACAACTCGGACAAAAAACAACCCAACCTTTTCTCTTTTAAAGAGTTTTGGGAGGGTTATTTTTGTTTATTTTGTGCTTAATTAGAGCATCCGGCAAAGATACATCTGTAGCGTTTAATCCTGATAGATACTATCTGAACGATGCAAATTATTGTTGCAGGAAACTGTTCAGCGAGAACTGATGGTGGCAGCAACGAGACAGTTCGTTGATAAAATTGCAGAGGAAATTGAATAATGATGAAGCTGAAAATCCATTGAATTTTGTTTTGTATAAGGGCTTGACAGAAAGAAGTATTGTAGGAACAGAGCGATAGCTCAAATTACCTATTTCGTACATCAAATGTATAGTACAACGCAAAAGAACTAAAAAATTTCAATTTCTACTAGCGTGGAAAACAAAAAGACATCAGATATTAATTCTGGTGTCTTTTTGCTGTAATATTCTTTTGCTAAAAATGAAGTAACGCTTTTACAGAGTGTTATCCTCACCTCTAGGCATACTTACCGTTATAAACGATTCCGGAGGGACTCGAACCCTCAATCTCCTGATAGACAGTCAGATGCATTAACCATTATGCTACGGAACCACAAAAATAAGTTATGATAAATGACTCCTGCCGGACTTGAACCGTGCATTTTGACCTTGAAAGGATCATGTCATAACCTTTAGACTAAGGAGCCATAAATGCTGCTGATGGGATTTGAACCCACAACCTACCGGTTAAAAGCCGGTTACTCTGCCAGTTGAGTTACAGCAGCATGAGTGGCTTTGGAAAGTTTCGGGCTTTCGACACACAGGGCTTCAACCTGCTGCTCTACCATCTGAGCTACAAAGCCATATTCTGTAGGAGAAAAATCTCCTACATTGTTTCTGTAACAATTAAATTGTCAATTGTTGTATTAAGTGTTGCTGCAAGCACTACCATATTGTCTATAGTTGGCATTGCCTCACCGCGAAACCACTTGTATATTGCCTGTGACGTATTAAATCCAAGGATTTGCTGTATCTGCACAATCTTTATATTATTCAGCTTCATTATTGTCTTTATGTTTTTGCCTGTTTCAATCATATTTATTGTCGGCATATAAATCACTCCTTATAATAAGAAAGAACACCTAAAAAGATCCGCATCTTAATGGGTGTTCTTTAAATAAAAACACCGTTTACTTATCTTCCTGTTGCGAAATAAATAAACGGTGTTTATTAAGTATATGATTGATAAATTGAAATTATACCATCAACACAAGTTTATTCATTTCATATTTGCGTGTACTAAAACTAAACCCAAACGAACAATCGTAATGAGATTCATGTTTATAATCGCTATGAAATTTATAACTTGTATTCATGTTAATCATTGTTGTTTTCTCCTTGTTTTTTATCTGCTATCATAATAGCACATCTTTACAAATAAATCCAGTATACCTGTGGTATACTATATATAAGTCAGGTATTTTCATTAAATATAGGCATCAGACTGCGGGCAACGGTTGGCGAGATTTTCGAAGTGTGTGCAAATAAAATACTCGAAGAATAAGACAGTATCCACAAAAAGAGAGTCTCATATGAGGCTCTTTTTCATATGGAAAACAAATTTCAAAAATAAAAAATAACATACTCCCTGTAGAAAAATTAATTTATCAGGGAGGATTATATTTTGAATACTATTAACACGGAAACAAGCTATGAGGCATACGTGCCAGCAGATGAATGGACAGAACGCAGGAAATTCACAAAAGAAGAAAAAGAGCAGATACTGAAAAGCACAAAGGGTATATGTGCCTGCTGTGGCAAGAAGCTTACGCTTAAGACAATGACGGTAGAACATATTATTCCGATATACAGGCATGGAACAAACGACATGAAAAACCTCACGGCCTTGTGCGAACAGTGCAATAAGGATAAGAGCAACCTGCTCTATCTGCCAAGAAGTTTTTATATGGCTATGAAGGATACGCAGAAAATAAATGAAATGGATGAGATGGTAAGGGGATGGATAAAGAACCACAGGGAAGCCATGGACATAGAGAGGTTCCCGCTTATTGCACCAAAACACAACTTTTTTATCAATCCAACAGGCAGAAGGGGCGTTAATCCGTTAGTGTATAACAGACAGCTTGTGTATACATGGACACTCGTCGGTGGCGATGATTTTGAAGAGGTTGAGGCTGTTACAGGAGTAAACCTTAAGGTAACAAGGGATTTTCTTAAGCGTCCCCGCCAGGGCATGGCGGACAGTGACATTCTTACGCATCCGTCATATGAAGTGTATAAGCCAGTTACATTTTATACGCTCAGAAAGTTAAGCAGTCAGAAGATACTTGCCGTTGCAGGAGTGAGGTATGACAAGGATAAGGGAGACCTTGCCATAAGCATTCCGTGGATGGATGTGACAAAAAGAGCCGTTCCTGTTATCGTGGCAAATCTCCTGGATATTTCAAGGGATGTAATCAAAAATCTCTGCGGCGAAGCCTTAAATTCAACTATTGTTTTTTCAGAGTCGGCAGAAATGTTTAAGACACTTGATTATCTGAGAAAATTTGTCCCGTGGGGAAGCAGATTCAGCTATGTGGACAGCCTGTTTTACGAGGACACAACAAATGGCAGTACTATTTACGGAGCTATTTTCAGGGAGCAGGACATGAAGATGATAGCCGAGGATTTCATCGAAGTGCCGAGATGGCTTAAGCCGATTAAAGACCCGGATTCAAAGAACAGTTACATATTTTCAAGTGTATGCAGTTAATAAAACCCGCCTTTTAGGCGGGGTTTTTGATGCAATTTTCTACTTTCTAACATACTTTCCATATAAAAAGAAAAAAGGAGGAACTAAATATGGACAAAAAGGAACTGTTGGAGCTGATAGAAGAGAAAACAGACGATGTTTTTCTTGAATATCAGAAAAAAAATGACATTAAAAGCGGGGACATATCCCCGGAGCAGGCTTTAAGGCTTGATGAACTGCAGAACGAGCTTGCAGATCTGGTGATGCATGTAGGAAGTAGACAGGAGGAACATTCATGAAAAGAACTGAAGAAATGGCAAAAATCATGGCTGAAAGTATTGAATACCTTGACAAATATATCAAGGTGACAGATGCGGTCAAAGCCAAAATTACAAAACATGTCAGACGATATAACATTAAACCTGAAATCTGCGCGTGGTATGCAGACTGGAATGATTTCTGCAGCGACTGGTGCGACGGCTGTGGCTACACAAGAACCGAAGCCAGAGCCATAAGACACGGCGGACATGGCGAGTTTATGGATCTTCCAAATAAGAAGGGCATCGTCAGGTTTGTGATTTAAGAAATGGAGGAACAAAATGGAATACATTAAAGAAATGCTGCAAGAAGCTGGTCTTTCAAAGACAGAGGCTTCAAAGATTGCAAAGAAAAAGGAAAGCCTTGCAGCATGGCTCAAAAAGGCTGTGTGCGCAATGGATGCGGTCAGCGTGATAAACCGCGAAGCGAATCTTGCAAATGCCGGGCTTGTGGAATACTCGGAGACGCTTGATGATATGGATGAATGCGAAGAGCATATAGAGAAAATCCTTGAGCTGACAGAGGACATTCTTGGCAGTACAAAAAAGCCACAGGATTTGCCAGACATGCGAAAGGTCTGGATTAACCAGATCAACCTGCTTCGCGCGGTTGCAGATGACATCATAAAAAACAAACCGACCCCAGAACTGTACAGGTATCTGACACATGAGTATCCGTTCATTTCAACTGAATGGCCATGTAACGAAGACGGCAGTATCAGGGCATCTGTATCTGACAGGGTACGCCTTAATTATGGCGAAGCATATGCATACATTCACCTTGATGAAAGACTCGGGCCGACAGGAGAAGTTACATGGGACACCGAAGAAATGGGGGTCAGTGATGAAGCTTCATCTGATGCTGAGATGACAAAAGCTGAGCTTAAGGCCATGTCAAAAAAGCAGGCGCACGCGATGGCTGAGTGCATTGATGAAAACTATTACAGCATGAAAGATGAAACGCCTGTTGAGTACAGGCCATTTGCAGATGACTTTAAAATAAGAGAGTAAATGCATGTTTCATTAGAGATTGGAGGATATGACATGATTACAAGAGAAATGATTAGAAATGGTTTTGAATCTGGAACTGTTTCAATCGAAGAAGAATATGCAGGATGTATTGGCATTTGCTGTAGAATTGGTGATAATGCATTTTATTTTCTCGGTTCAGAAGATAATGATTTAACAAAAGAAGAATATTGGGAATCATATACATTAGATATGACAATAGATATGATTTTTAATATACTGAAAGACGTTGAATCTGCTGAAGAACACGGATTAGATGAAACTGAGTTAGATTATTATATATCTGTATTAGCCGAATGAAACTAAGATTTATTATGAAAGTGGTGAAGATAAATGAGCAAGAGCAATTATGAAAAATATGCTGCGGTCAAACAGCAGGAATTATTGCATAAAGAAAGGAATTTGCAACAGGCAATTAGCTGCTTAAGAGATAAGCGGAAGTTCGCATCATTGCAATGTATTGATAGTGCAATAGATTTTGTTGCCGACTTATACGATTTATCCATTGATGAGGTGAAGCGAGCAATGGATGGAGAAGAATATTGGTGTATATGAAATCGCATTTCGTTTGAAAATTGGAAAGGAATGAATAATATGGATATTCAAAGAGAAAACATAGTAGAAGAGTCTGCAATCACAAATATTGACTGGATTAGACCTCACACACCTTATACAGAGGATAATAAGGAAGTGAAAGTTGATTCTGTAGAATTTGAGATAAAACATAATGGAATTGAAAAATTAGAATGTAATATAGATTGTGAAACAGAATATATTATGTGTTTTGTGCATTTTAACCATAGTACAAAAGAACGTGAAGGAATTTATTTTTCAGTTTGGGATTTTTGTGGATTATTAGATAGTCCTATTATAGTTGAATTAAGTGAAAATGAAACAGAGATGTTATATGATTACGCGTTAGAAAAAATCAAACTAAACTAAAATTTCTTGATAAGATTGGAGAAATTAATATGGAAGAAAAAATTAACCAAATTCGTGAACTAGTAAGAGAAATTAAATCTTATGATGATGTTTTGTATATGTATGAGGGAGATAAAATCGACCTTGAAATGAAAAAACAGGAGCTATGGGATTTATTACAAAAATTATAACAGTTGAAATTAAATGAGTTTTTAAAACAGGAGGAACAAATATGAGCAGAATTGACGACATTATAAGGGACGCAGTAAGGGATGTGATAAACAGCTCTGCCTGCGACTTTAAAAACTGGTGGAAGGATGAGTTTGAGACAGAGTTTTATTTTGAGACAAAAGAAGACCTTGAAAAGCTGTCTGACAACGATCTTGAAATCGCTAAATGCGACTGGATTACATGGGTGCTGGACGGATTTGTGTCTGAAACATGCAATCGTCTCGGAATTGAATGCGAGGATACTCATTCAAGGCACAATGAGGCTATGCTGGAGGAAATCCACGACATAGTAAAAGACGTGCTTTTTGAGAAAATCAGTGCTTCATCTGAGACTGAAAGAAAAACGCGTGAAAAGAAAGCACTGATCGAGAAGCTTGAGAAGATCAAAGACATAGCGCAGGATGACTCTGTAGCGGAGCGTGTAAGTACATATATCTGGAACAAAGCAATTCAGGAGTGTATTTATACTGTAAAAAACTTCAACGCAAAGGAGTAACAGAATGGTTAAGAACATATACTGATGAGGATTAAGAAATGGGTATTTCTTTTGGAAAGGTAAAGTGATTATATGCAGCATTTAAAAACGGAGAAATGTGTTATATGCGGAAATACAGCGAAAATGTGGCATGGTTATGTAATTGCCTGAGATAAAATGGCTTTAGGTAATTATATAGATAAAAAAGTGATTGCTGGATTTTGTGATAAGCATAGTGAAATATTATGCAGTGGACAAGATGGAAATTACGGTTGCTACAATTCTGAGTTGATGGGAAAATGTATTCCTTTATTCAACTCGTGAAATGCGTGATTCAAGGGAAAGGAGATGGTTGCATGTTTCCAATTATAACAAGCAAAAAGCAAAAGGAGTTTGAAAAGTATTGCATCAGAAATAATATTACAAGTGATGAAAGTAAATGTAATGTGCCTTGTATATGTGGATATTATGGCAGAGCTTGCAGACAGACAAATGATGAGGCAAACAGAATGATTTGCCTGGATTGTTCATTGCGGATATTTGTATCTACAGTTGAAACAATAATAGAAATTTGCGATGAAAAAGAAAAAATTGGAATCAGTCATCTATATGATTCAGATATTTTAGATATACAGAGCAAACTTAAAAAGGAATGTGTTATAGATGTCGAATGTTCTTATATTGAAAATGTCCTGAATTACTTGATTGAAAGTGATAGTTAGAAATACGTGATTCATGTAAAAGACAGGAGGATTAAAAAATGGATTTTACAACAAAGAATATGTCACTGAAAGAAAGATATGACATTTTGAATAAGGTTGATTTAATTCCTATTGGGACAATTTGTTATGAAGCAGGAGATTTTACAGAATGGACAAAAGAAATCGTTGTCAATGAAGAAAATCAAAAACGAGTAACAATGTTTTGGAACTGCTTATTCTTTTTAGATAAAGAACAGGCAGATCATGTTACTGATAAAGCACACTCGGATTATGCAAATTGGTTATATAGCTAACTAAATTCGCATTTCTTTAGAAGATTGGAGGAAATAAATTATGGCGTATATTTTAGGAAGACTGATTTCGTGGAATATAAAATTTGAAAAAGCTGACAACAAATGTGTAAGGGTGTATGGAAACTATGATGGATTTTCTGTAGTAAGAGAATCGGAACAGGAAAACTATGTTGAAGTGGATGGAAAGCTTATGGATTATGAGGATTTTGAAGATTGGTTATATTCAATAAAAATGTAAATGAAACTAAGATTTCTTGATAAGATTGGAGAAATTAATATGGAGGAAAAAATCAAGCAAAGGAGTAACAGAATGGTTAAGAACATATACTGCAAGCGCTGCGGACACAAAGTTGTCCGCGAGACATGTAAAGAGCTGAAGAAGACATATCCTTTTTATTGTGCAAACTGCGATGAGGATATGTTTAGATTTGAGACGTATAAGAAAGGTAAAAGGTAATTAAAAATGGGTGAAAACATTGTATTGGACAGAGTTACAAGTAAGAACAAAAGCGAATGCTGTGATTTTGTAGCATGTAATAACTGCGGAAGAGCAATGCTGATAAATCACGGAGAAAACACCTGTCCCGAATGTGACTGTAATGGAACTTTATCATGGATGGAAGAAGATTTCGAGGAAATCAATTATGATAATGCTCCAGATATATTAGCAGGAATGGGATATACGCTGTGTGATACGGAGTAAAGAATTGGAGGAAAGATTATGACATGGGATGAATTAAATGAAAAATATCCAGAAGCAAGGGATGAAATGAGCGCAGACAGAAAAAGAGATTTCTTAAAAGACTTGTATGATGCTTATGAAGCCGTTGGATTTGTAGACAAATTTTGGACTCCATTTGATTTGAATGATGAAGACAAAAGTTATGTTGGAAAACCATTTAAGGTGGTTGGAAGATGTGAGGAAGGTAAGGAATGGGATTTAGAATCTTTACCTGCTTGGAAAATCGAATTTGAAAATGGACATAAAATGGATGCGTATCCAGAAGAAATTTACTTAAAAGACATGATTGCAAATGGATATAACCCACATTGACATTTAATATGATAGAAATTCGCATCTCAGAAGAAAGAAAAAAAGGAAACTAAAATTTCTTGATAAGATTGGAGGAAAGATATGTTAGATTTGAATAAAATAGTAAACAACGAGATTGAGAAAGCATACTTAAAAGGAAGAAAAGATGCAGCAAGCGAGTTAAGAGATATATTATCAAAGAAAAATAACAATAATGCATATGAAATTGATATGCAAATGATTGATAAAATATCTGAAGAATTAAACCGTGAATGGTCTTAAAACTAAGATTTATAAGGAGAATAGATAAAATGCAAGAGTATATTAGAGAAATTGAAAAAATTGCAGCAAAATACACAGAAAGTCAGTCTGATGGATATTCACAAATTATGAGAATTTGTGATGCAATGAGAGAACAACAGAAATATTGTTTAGGATATATTTCTAAAGAAGAAATTTCATCACCTCAGTTTGATTAATATTAACTTTATTGTCCATACAAAAAGAAGAGCTCCAGATGGGGGCTCTTTTTTCATGCAAAAAAATAGGAACCGGATATTTCCGGTTCCCGTTTACAAAGGAGAAAGCTTTTGAAAAACTTCCGGCATAAGTATGATTTATTTTTCTAACGTTTTTGCAAAAAAATCAAAAATTTAATAAATTCTGGCGTTTTTGAAAAGTCTAACATACTTTCCATATAAAAAAGAAGAAAGGAGAACAACAAAAAATGGATATTGAAGAAACAAAGGAGAGGGACTGCAAGTCTCTATCTTTAATGAAACAGCTCATACGCTCTGACGCTGCAAAACTGCTCTCGCAACTGGTCGGCAGTGAGTATGCAGCAGACATCATGAGCAACAAAACGGGAGCAGATGAAACCATTGGCAATGCTGTCGTAGATGAAGTGGCAAAACATGCCATCAATACAGATGGCGTGTACAGTGACAAAGACATCAGGAATGCACTTGGTAAAGTCATTGCAGAAAGATTAGCCATGCAGGAACTGTAAGAAAAGATTGGAGGAAAACAATGAAAAAATACACATGGAATGAAATTTATGCGGCAGCAGAAGGATGCGGCTGCGGAGAAAGCGGCTTAAGAGCCAAGGACAACGCAAGAGAAAATGTGCGCTGTCTTGCGCTGGAGCGTGGTGAAGCGGACCTTGAAGAAGCAGAGTGTCCGGAGGACGAAGTGGAATATTACTGTGATAAATACAGCATTTTATTTGATGTGGACGGCCATATAGTTGACCAGAACTAGAAAAAGATGCTGGCAGGGATGTTTTGCGTATAAAGAAAGGTGGAAAAGTAAATCATGGAATTTTGCTGGGATAATTTTAAAAAGGAAAAATATACAGATATTAAAGACAAACTGGACAAGCGAGCAGAGCTGGCTGACGATTATATCGGATCTGTCAGAGTGGGAGAAATCTGTGTAGATGTACTTATAAGAGATTATGGTGAAGGAGACACTCCGAAGTATGCCTACTCGTATGACTTTTATGTCGCGAACGAAGATACAGGCTATGGATACAGGCTGGAAAGCAATATTCCGTATGATTATGCGGATGGCACAGACTTGACAGACCTTGCATTATCTTATGATGAATTTGTTAAGAAGTCTGAGGAGCTGCTGACAAGTTTCATTAAAGAAAATGATAAGGTAAAAGGCTATTCTCTGATTGAGAAAGCAAATAAACCGCTATTAATCTGGTAAAAAAATAGGAGGAAAAAGTATGTCAAAATACGATGATTATGAGTCTGACTGGATTATTGCAGTCGCAAATACAGCGGCTGATGGCGTATTAGTGTACAGATTCAGAGGAACTGCAGATAAAGTAAGAGCAAAGCTTGCAGAGCTTGCAAAGAAGGACATAGAAAATAACCCGGATAACATCTGTGGCGGCTGTGGCAGAGAGTTCAGTGCATACATTGAATTCAGCGATTATCACATCACATATCAGGCGATTCAGTTGTGCCAGATAGATTTCATTTGAAAATGGAAAATATTTCATTTTGAAATGTGATGACGACAATAACTATTACAATGCCGAAGTAAGATGAAACGATGATTTACTGATAAGATTGGAGGATGGCTATATGTCGAATGAATGGTATAAGACAGACGATTTACAGTGGTGTAAACCATTAGGAGAAAGAAGATATAAATTTATTCAAGCACTTTGGATTGATACATGTCCAAATGATCCAGGAAATGATTATGTCGTTTGCTCAGGCTTGATTGATTTAAATGATTATAGCGATGATGAAATAGAAACAGCGATATCTTCTTATTACGAAAGTTATGATGATATGTTAAATAAATATAATACTACAAGAGAAAATGCACATGAGCTTGATTCAATCGTTGCCGAATGCATTTTTGAAGAAGGATGTTATACGGATGGTCATAGTCATGGAACTTTTGAAAAAGATAAGGCTATTGAATATGTAAAGAATTGGATTAAAGAAAATTAATGAAACAGCGATTTAGAGAGGTGTGGTAATATGAAATGTAACTATATTGAGTATCATAGACTAACAGATCAGATGTTTTATGGTGCTGCACAAACGGACGCACATTTAAATCAATATACGGAGATTTTAAGACAATATCTTATAAATGGTAGTGCAGGTGATATAATGCTAAAACTTGGTGTTGGAATACAGCTCACAACTAAGAAACTTATGTTGTTACCTGAAGAAGTTATTATAAGAAGATTTATATGGCTTAGAGGCAATAGAAAAGGAGAGTTATTAGAAAGATACGAAATAGAGGCATTAGGAATGTTTCTTCCTGGCGGTGCTTTATATGGAAAAGAAGATGATTATAAATGGCAATGAAACGGAAATTTCTTGAAGAAAGGTGATAAGTATGGTAATTGAAACATGGAGAAAAGTGTATAACGGAAAAATAATTAACATTATAGTAAAACATGATGATTGGTGGTATCAAGCTTTTGTAAATGAAAAACCTATAACAAAAGCAGATGGAAGTCTTGAGAGTTTGCATAACATTTTGTATGGAAACGGTTGTCAGCGAAAAATTAAAGAGAATTCATTTGAAGAAAAATATGTTGATTTAATGAATTGGCAGAAAATCGACTGGCATAAAATATTTTAAGGAAAAGGAGGAGCAAAAATAACAGTAAAAGAATTTCTGTCAAAGATTACTGATTCTATTCCATATTACGGAAGAATCAGTGTTGAGATAGAAAAATAAGAATAAGAATTCATTTTTTACAAAGAGAGTCGCAGATGCGGCTCTTTTTTATATGGAAAACCGTATGCCGGTTTACGCAAAATCTAACATACTTTCCATATAAAAAGAAAAATGGAGGTAAATTGAATATGGACATTTTTTTAAGAAACATAACAACGGATGAGGACGTGGAAGTTTCACTTCCAATGGACTCAGAAAAATTAAAGGAACTGACAGGTAAAGATGAGTGGATAATCGCTGACTCTCCGGTTGGAGAAGAGCTTACAAGCATATTAATGCTTAATGAGCTTGTTAAACGTTTTGGTGAGGAAAATCTTATGGTTCTTGCTGAGGCATTTCTTCTAAGCGAGATAGAAGAAAAAGAACCGGATGACTTTGTCATCATTGATTTCGATAATGAAACCGCCTGTTACAACGACGGCAACGGCTTCATATTTACCGACTGGGAAAAAGGATTTGTCCTTCATGACCTTGGGTATGTGGATTTTCCATTTAAGTACACAGATGAAATGGAAGGATACGTAAAGTTTGAGCAGCTCTGGTATACAGCAGAAAGCTCAGGCTGGAATGCGGTTATCATTAACGGCAGACCTTATCTTGTCTGCAAGAATTAAAAAACGGAGGAAACAGAGATGACAAAAACAGGCTGGTGGGGTGTTGATTTTAACATCACACTCGAAGGAGAAACAGTAAGATTTGACGACTTAAGCGAGTGCTCGCAGGAGCATATCCTTCAGAAGATATCCGAAGGATATACAAGCGGAGAAGTCGTAGAAGAAGATGATGATGAAGAGGAGGAACAATAATGGGATGGACAAGTTATTACCCGACGCACTTTACAAAAAGAGGAACAGTTGACCGCAAGGCAGAGTGCGACGCTTATTTTATGGGAGGCTTAAACAGAGGAAACTTTCTTGTGCTTAAGTCAGCTATGAAAGGCAGCACATATTATGCTGCAGTAAAATCCATGGTCAGATATGCTGGCAAAGATAAGAATGGAAAGGACATTTATGAGCCGATAAATGATGGCAAGGTATGCGGATACGTATTCCTCACGGCAGTAGAAAAAGGTGAATTTTTCTACAAGGACATGAGTGAGTTCTCAGGTCCCGCACAGTGCGACTGTCCAAAGTCTATCATTAATCTGCTCAGTGAGACAGATGATGAGTGGGCGCTTGAGTGGCGAAGGCGCTGTCTTGAGCAGGCAGCCAAGCCGAAGCTGTCATCGCTTCCGGTTGGAACCGTGATAGAGTGGACGATATGCGACGAAACATACAGAGCTGTAAAAAGCGCTCCGGCATATCAGTTCAAACGTCCGTTCTGGCTGAAAACAGACGGTACAGCTTACATACCGAGTAAAAGGATCGCCGACAACTGGAAGGTTGTCGAGGCGTAGAAAATAGGAGGAATGAAAAATGACACAAAAACAATTTGAAACAACAAAGCTTCGCCTTGAGACAGAGCGGGAGAAGCTGGAAAAGCTTTATAAGGACACTTTTCCTTTTAATGTAAAAGCTGCATATGTTACCTGCCGCGAATGCGGAAGTAAGATAAGCACTAAAATCATGAAAGAGCGCAGAAGCTGTGATAGAGAGCAGGCATGTCCTGTATGCGGCAGTTTTAAGGGCCTGTACAGTGTAACAGCAAACGAGCGCATAGCAAAAGCGAAGGCGCGCTGTTCAAAGGCAGACAAGGCTTTTGCAGAGGCTAAAAAGAAGCTTGATGCCACAGCGGCGAAGAATCCTGTGGATAAATTCAAGCAGGCGGTGGATGATGTCATGGAGGAACTTGAAATCATATATGATGTCTATAAAGCCCCTGACTTCACTGAGATAAAAGGTGAAACAGGAGGAGATTTGAGGTGCATGCGTGTTTACAAAGACGGAAGTGTGTGCGAAAAATAAAATATCCAGTAAAAAAGGAGAGAGTCAGAAGTGGCTCTCTTTTTTTGTGCGGGTTTATATAGAAGAAGCAAAGCTTTTGAAAAAAATTAGTTCTAACATACTTTTTTTAAATTAAGAAAAAAGGAGGTATGTATTATGGCAGAGTTTGTAATACCTACGTATGAACAGGAAGGAACAAATGTAAGAATTTGTTGCCTCTTAATCAGTGCAAAGGACGGCATGACTTCGAAAGATGTTTTAGAATCAATAAAAAAAGCCAGCACAGAGTACTGTACTACCCCAGAGGGCAGAATGATTTATGAAAACAACTGTAATTGCTTCAATTACGGTGATTTCGATGTTTATGTGCCAAACGTCATCTGTAAAAAATACGGCATTAGCAAAAATGACTCAAAATACAATTATATTGAGCCGGTGTGTTTCGATGAACAGCTTGTCGACGTAGCTGCTGAATGAAAAAGAAAGGGGGCTTGCCCTCTTTCTTTTTTTTGCTCCCATCTGAACAATAGACACGATCATCCGATTTGAAAAATCTATCATACTTTCTATATAAAAAGAAAAAAGAAGAAAAGGAGAGAAAATAAAATGAGCGATTTTATTATAATCACAAAAGCCCGTGTTCTGGAGAACGAACCGGAGGAAATCGTAAAAGAGCAGGAAGAGAAAAGAAAAATCCTGGGACTGGGAGACAAAAACTTCCTGTGTCATTTTCACAGCTCGCCGTATACTTCCGACAGGATTGTTGAGATGCCGATTGAGTTTGCAATCCAGCATCTTGCAATAAAGGAAGGGTATGACATGGTTCAGTTTTCGAACGGGAACTATGGATTCGTTGCATACTATAATGGTGTGCCAAATGGATTCGAGATTATTGGCTGAAAAAGAGGCGTCAGAATATCTGGCGTCTTTTTTTATATGGAAAGACATGGTTTTCACAAAATCTATCATACTTTCCATATAAAAAAGAAAAAAGGAGGAAAACAAAATGAGTATGAGTAATATTGTTGAGGAATGGAACAACGCACGCATCAGGTATCAAAACAGATACTACGGTGCATGTAAAAAACTTAAGACAGGGGAAACAAATACTGATAATCACGGAGCAATGCTTGAGATGAGCTATGTGCTTATTTCAATATTCGGCCTTTCTCCGAAAGAAGTTGATGAGGTTGAGAAAAACGGCGGATTCACAAACAAAGATCTAAAGAAGATAGAGGGGGAGACAGAGAAGTATGTCAAGCTGTATCCATAAAAAAATGAGCAAAATGATTAACAAAAATGTCATGGATGCAATCGCTGTGCTCATGGATAGTGATAAAAGAGAAGCAGTACACAGGGAGTTTGCCCCATGTACATACGAAAAATTCCTTGAGGAGTACTGCAAAAAAGATCCGCAGTTTGAGGATATCCTTAAGAATGAGTTTGGAATAGTGCTGTAGAAGGGAGAAAAGTATGAGTAAACATATAATCACGTTAAGCGAGGTTATAGAACGTGCAAACAACGGAGTGACAACCTTTTCAAGAAAGGACAATTCGCCAAGAGGCTGCAAGACAGTACCGGCGAGCGAAATCAAGGTTGGCGATGAGATAGTAATTGATAATTATTTCACGTTGGTTGTTGAGGATTAATATTAAGGAGGAACAAAAAATATTATGGCAAATACATTTAACAGAGAAATCGCAAAAAAAGTCAGAACCGCACAGGAGGACATTAAAACAGATTTCTGTAAATACTGTGAAGAAAAGGCTTGTGACGGCTGTTTTATTGACGGCATGACAGAGGCATACACTCTAAGAGCGGAGATTGCTCTGGAACAGAAGAAATTGGATTTCGTTAATCATCTGTTATCAATGACAGGTGATGAAATTTACGACAAATATGGTTTTAAACGAGATGAGACTATTATTAGCACCGCTGTTTTCCCGGATGGAATGCAGGCTGATATTAAGATTGTTATCTGTGATGGAGAAAATAAACCTTACACAGAGGCTGTTCTTTTTGACAAGAACGGTTTTCAGAAAGCGTATACCGATCCGGAAGATGAGTATACAGGTGACTGGGAACTTGAATATGACGATGTTAATTATGTTGTCACTGTTAAAGTAAAGGAACCAGTTGGTTACAGGTCTGATGGCATCTTTAACGATGGTTACAGGAATGCTGTAGATGTCATGACTCATGAGATTTTTGAGCTGTGGAACGCAGACATTCTTGACACTCTTGCTGATAGTATTTTAAAGGATACTGATATAGTAGAAGATGTGATACATCTGTCAGATGACCTGCAATTTTCAAAAACTTCGTATTTTGCAGATATTTTTGAAGAAAAGGATAAGTCTGTTGCAGAAGAGAAAAAAGAGGCTTTTGTCAGAAGAATCCTTGATACGGTGAAAGAAAAGACTGGGAAAGACATCAAGTATGTTCTGTGGCTTTCTGACAGTGTTGATGATGTTATCGCCGAATACGAGCTTAATGACCCCATTACGGAGTTTGACGAGTATCCGACTGCGAACAGCATTGTTTTATCGGACATCGGCAGGGGCGGTAAGCTCTTTGGCTATGAGAAATTGCCTGCAGAAATAAGAATTGTTGACAGGCAGATGAAAACAATCTGAAAAAATCATAATAAAAAAGAGGCATCGCAAAAGCGGTGTCTTTTTTTGTGCATGCCTTCGATATACAACTTTCTGACATACTTTTCATGTAACAAAAAATAAAGAAAAGTGGAGGAAAGCAATAATGAAAGCAAAAGCTATGTTAAAAGCACTTAAAAACATGAGAGAGGACGCGATTATCTGCTTTGGTGCAGGACATAAACCAAACTGGGTTCGCGGTTTTGCACAATTCTCTCAGGACGACAAAACACTGTATCTGATGGATGAAACACCAGGAGTACAAGGAATGAAGATTACTGTGGAAATTTTACGTGACGTGCTTGAACAGGGGCGTAATGATGCAGTCGTAAAGACTTTCGATAATCTTGAAGTACTTTTCATGACTTCTCATGCAGCAGGCCATCTTGTATACGTTGAAACAGAGGCAGATATTGACATGCCATCCAAGCTCAAAGAAATCTGGGACAATGCTGTTACCGAAGGATTAGATGAGGATACTGTATACTTAGAACTTCTCGACAGAGGAATTACACCAGAAGTCGTAAAGAAATATGACAGCAGAGAACATGGGCTGCATATGGCAAAGTACTGTGTTGAACACGGACTGATGTCTGAAGATGAGCTTTCTTTTGATGATTTTGTTGTCATAGTGACTATATCCGGTTCAAAAGGGGAAGAACGGAAAATGTTCCAGAGAACTGATAGAAACGGTATTTTCACAGAGTTGCTAAGCTTGACAGGATTAAGTGGATTTTCAAAAGAAGCTGCAGCCTCAATCAATAACATGTCCTGAGTCAGAACCGGGTATGTGGGGCGCAGTACGCGGTCATACCAGGGTATCGGTTACTATCGTTCCAGTGTGGGCGGCAGAGAATATTGTCAGAAAAAAGAAAGAGTTCATCGTTCATGCAGTCAATCATGGTACTGCAAAGGTCATGGCCTGCTCGGAAGCAGAGGCTCTTAATATGGCAAACAGCTTAAGCAGTGACATGTTTGACTGGAAAAGCGAGCTGGAAGTTGTTGAGGTTAAAGAATCTTAACCATGCTTTTGACAAAAAAGAGACTGGAGGCGGTCTCTTTTTTATATGGAAAGCAATACACGAGTATAAAATCTTTCATACTTATTATAGACAAGAAAGAAAAAGAGGGGAAAATATATGAACAACGAGATCAAATTGAGACAGCGGTTCTGCAAGGACTGCGATATTCCTGTTAACATATTCGATGAACCATACTTTTCAGACAGACTCAAACTGTTTGATTTTCTGTATGATTCTGTAAGCAAATGGGATTTATTTAAGAATGAACTTACAAAGTATGACAGTGCTATGGATTATTTTGCTGACTATAGTCGCATAAAGGACGAAGCGATTGAAGCTGTAAGGAGTACAGAAGGTTTTCAGCTTTTCACCGCTTATGGTATCAATGATTTTTCAATAAAAAACAAAGGGCTCCCGGTAAGCAAGATATACAAACCTGAAAATAACGGCAGAGTGTTCTTAAGCATTGATATGAAAAAGGCTAATTTTTCAGCGCTACGCGAATACCGTGATGATATATTTGGCGGATCCAATACATGGGAAGAATTTATCAGTAGGTTTACTGATAATAAGCACATCATAAACAGCAAGTACATTCGTCAGGTTATCATGGGCAATCTTAATCCGAAGAGACAGACTGCTTACGAAAAAGTTCTTATGGATAAATTGCTGACAGATATTCTGCATGCAAAAGTTATTGGCAAAGAGAATGTGGCGGCATTTCTTGCTGACGAGATTGTCTTTGATGTAACTGATCTGGAGAACAGACGTGAAGTAATAGCTGACATATATGAAATATCAAGTCAGGTATCATATATGAGCACGGAAGCTTTTTCCCTGCACAAGATTTATGGATACGGTGTTGACGGCTACATTAAGAATGTCTATTCAATGAATAGTGCAGGTCGCAGCATAAAGGTTAAGTGTGTTGATAAAGATATGATGGCATTCATTGCGAGATACTTGTTAAAGGAGCCTGTTACAGACTTTGATAAGACATTTTATTACAATGGGCTGCTTGCGAAGTTTGAACAGGTGCCAGATATTGCAACTGACCTGAAGTTTGATAACAAAATTGATGGAAATCAATAAGGACGGCTGTATCTTATGACTAAAGTCACAAGTCTTTATTCTAGCGCCAAAATAATGATTATTGCAGAAAGCAAATATTTTTTTGGGACAAAACTGTTATGGATATATTTCGCGCATGAATATACAAGGCAAAGGAGAATAAATTATGTTGAAAAAATACTTACAATTCTTAATTGACTCATTTGAAAAACTTACTTCTCTTGGTGGAAGCAACAGTACATGGAGCGACTATTTTCTTACTGTTGGCAATGAGATTTTAGTTATTCTTATTGGGCTGGCTTATATTGTGTCCATATTTCTCATTATTTATATTCCGATTTTCGGGAATAAGAAGCTGATACGAGGAATAAGAAAGAAAGATAAGTGGTACAGATTTTACAGTCTGTATGAAAAATATACCGAAGCGGTATTAAAGATCAGGTCTATTGTGTCCAACATTGAACAAAATGAAGATGTGCGTATACTTAATGAATATGCGTACAATGATCATCTTGTTAAAGAGTTAATTGAAACACTTAATAAATTTGGAATTCAGATTCCAGGGGTGAATTTTAAGAAAGGTGACAAGTTTGATAAAGAATTGTTAAACAATACTCTTAAAGAGTTTAATCTCCAAAGTCGCCTGCCAATGGAAGAGATTCCAAAGCATAAATGGGACAACTGCGGAGATTTCACTGAGTTTAATATCTTTGGAGAGAGCTGGAATAAAGAGGCACGTTACAACGTTAAGTGCATTGCATCATGTTCCGGACTGCTACTTATTTATGCAATCTTTGTTATTCCGCTTATTCTTATGCTGTTTAAGTAGAATATTCATTAGATTTATTACCATCCGCAGGTTTTATCCTGCGGGTGCGGTGTAAAAAGTGATTGTAGGAGAAAAAGTATGCAGATACGAAAGAAATTCAAATATTCAAGAGATAATGATGGTCAGATTAATATAATATACAACATTCCTGATGAGGTATATACCAATGCAAGAATTAAAGGTGAGCCATTTGCAAAACTGAAGCTTGGTCATCCAAGACTGTTCAAAATAGTAAAGGAACTATACGATTATGATATTCTTATTACAGCTATTGCCATATTGATTACTATTGGATTTACTGCAATTTTCATAGAGCTTCTTGTTTTTTGTGTTAGGCCTATCAGTATGTTGGCAATAGTTGGGACCATTGCGATTTTTCTGATTATTGTACTGTTGGCATATGTTCAGTGTCGAATTCAGAAAATGCTTGAACAATCAGAGCCGTATCATATCAGGGCGGAGCTGTTTAAGGCTATTGTTTATGATGAAACAAGAATATATCCCAGCTACAGCAATAAAAAGAAGAAAATCACAGATATAGAAATTGATTGTGAAGAGAATCCTTATTCTTGCAGCGATTATATCTATTGTCAGTTTTCACCGCCCTTAAAAAATGGAAAATCGTGTACTGTTGAGTTTTGGTTTGAAGATGACTTGAAGTACGAAACGATTGTCAAGAGAAAGTAACTATGAAAATTACGAAAAATATAATCAAAATATTGCCGTCTGTTACAACATACTGTAATGTATTTATTTTTTACGAAAGAAAGCAGAGATTGAGGTGGACGATAGCGAGATAACTACACGATAGATATTATACAAGGAGAATTCAGAATTATGAAAAACAAATATCAGAAATTACACAGAATTGTAATTGGAAAAAGTGGCAGCGGAAAGTCATTTAGCATTTTGTCAAATGTGAAGGAAGATAATAAAATAAACGTTATTTGTTATCCAGAAGAAATAAGTGCCCATTTAGATGTTTACGAAAAGGCCTTTCCAAAGATATTTTTGAAATATAAACAAGAAGCTGTAAGTACAGTAAGTACAATACTGCCACACATAACAAATATTAATGAAAATACATTATTAAAATGTAATCATTATTATAGTCTAAATGTGTTTAACCTTATCGAATGGGCTAAGCAGAATAGTGAAGATCTAAGCCGGTATCGTTTTATTTTTCTTGATAGTCTATGGAACCAGTTAAATCAGGCTGATAAAATTAAGTATTTCTTGTTGCTATCAGAACTTAACACAGAAGTAGTTATCGAAATGGGCGGACTGGATGAGTTATTGGAAACGATAATCCGTGACTATAATTCAAAAATAATAAACAACTATTGGACCATTTTGCAAAAGGAGTGTTCATAAAATGAGATGTAACAAGTGCAGCAATGCAAATATCTGCTTAGACCATATATATTTATAGAAAAGGAGGGTTTATCTATGAAAATAGATAAAGATGATTTAATAAATAAGATAATTCTAGTTATTCTTTTTAGTTTAATGTTTGTTGGAGATATTATATTAATATATTTAGCTTACTTTGACTGAATATATTTTAGAAAGAAAATCCACATTCATACGCGTGTTGGAAGAAGGAGACAATGATTTCCTTCTTGCACTGTTAACAAATTATTTTACCGAACAGCCAACTGCTTATGATGTAGATAAAGTTGTTAGCCAAATGGAAAAAGACAAATTCATCGACTGCGAAACTATATTGTCAGATGTACATCAGGGATATAACGCCGGATTAAGCAGAGCAATCGAGATTGGGAAAGGCGGTGGAGTGAATGGCTAAGTGGAATGCAAGCGTGGGTTTGCAACTTTCGATTGATTATGATGACATCGAAGCTGATACACAGGAAGAAGCAGAACAGATTGCAAAAGACAGAGCATTGGAAGATATCGACTGGAACAACTGTGAATGTGATGCTGACAATCCGATTGTGTATTGTTGCTACAAAGAGGGAACAGAAGATGAGTAGAGTGTTACCAATTTTATTCAACATGGAAATGGTTCGGTCAATTCTGGATGGGAGAAAGAGTTGTACGAGAAGAATAATTAAACCACAACCGCAAGGATATTTTGAAGTAAGTGAAGAACCGTTGTATATATATGATACAGATGGAAAACAAAGCAAAATTACACCACCATATCAGCCGGGCGATATCCTCTATGTTAGGGAAACATGGAAACAGGCACCAAATGGATATTATTATTACGAGGATTGGCAGAGAAGTGATATTGCAGACATTACAAAATGGAAGCCATCCATCCACATGCCAAAAGAAGCGGCACGCATCTGGCTTAAGGTTACGGATGTTAGGGCGGAGCGGTTGCAGGAGATAACCGCAGAAAGTGCTTTATTGGAGGGAACAGATAAGTATATCCATCTAAATGGCAAATTTGATAAAAACGCTATACTCACATCATTTATGGGTATTTGGAACTCAACCATCAAGAAATCCGACTTTGATCGCTACGGATGGGATACGAATCCTTACGTATGGGTGATCGAATTTGAGCGGTGCGAAAAGCCGAAAGAAGAAAAGGGAAATGATTCGGGCGATTCTAAATGAAAGGAAAGTTGTACATGGGTAATATATTAATTGGATTATTTCTTATATTTTTGGGGACGGCAGGATTCACCTTTTTGTTAGGCTCTCGATGCAAAAAGGCATGTAGAATTTTTATTTACATTATTTTGTGGAGTATGTGCATTTCGGGAGGTGTCTTAATATATAAAGTCTATCAGGACTGCAAAGCTGAAGTTAAAAAACAGGAAGCTCATTGTGAATATGTTAAGAATAAAATAGCAGCAGAATATCCTGACGCACTGGATTATTCCACAGCGAAACCATTTATTATCTGGCTCTGCGATTCTGATGATTATGATGGCACATTTGAATCTGATGGTGTCAAATATAAATTCAAAGAAGCAGAAGATTTGCATGGAAATAAAGTACTAAGCATTATCAGTACCGGGAAGAAAAATTCTGATACAAAAGTAATCAAAATGGATGATAATTTGGAGACAGACTAATGAAAGAGGGGAAAATCATTTTCAAATAATGGAGAAAGACAGGTATATTGAATTGGCTGGTAACTGTAATAGGTCAAGAAAGGAATTTGTATATGTTTTCACCAGAATATTTTAGACAAACAAGTCTTTTAAATGGGAAAGAAAATTTAATGGGAAATTTAGAAGCGGCTGGATTAATTGAGAATATGGCATTTGAGTGTATCAAAAATGATATAGATCTTTATACTGCTCAAGAACAGATAAAGACAATCCTCATTGATAAATATGGTACTGAATGGTATGAACGAAGCGGAGAAGCAATTAATTATATTGTTGAAAATAAGTATTGTAGCAAAGAAAGAGCTGAAAATCCATTATTTGATAAAGAACAATATAATTTTGATGTGACTCACAGTGTTTTGTATTAAAACAGAAATAAATAAAGATAGAGACGACCAAAGAATGATAAAGAGAGTCTGTAGCAGATTCTCTTTTTCTTTGCACTTAGGTAAAAACTTATATAGAAGCCTATAGAAGTTTCTTGAATCTATCATACTCTCAATGTAAGTAAATAGTTTACTGCAGATGTGAACATGGGTGACGGAACGATGATGAATCATAACTTAATAATAAGCAAAAATGCAATCGAGATTGTGAAAGGCGGTGGAATAGATGGCAATTAAGCCGATTTTGTTTAACACTGAAATGGTTCAGGCGATTCTGGAAGGTAGAAAGAGTTGCACAAGAAGAATTGTAAAACCACAGCCGCAGGGCAAATTATGCTACAGGCTCGCAGGCAGTGATTATGGTACATGGGGATATCCGAGCAAAACAGCGCGAGAGATGAATATGAATAACTTTTGTCTTCCTGAGGATATTACAGATGAGGAATTGAATAGAAGATGGAATCCACCATATCATGCAGATGATATCCTGTATGTCCGGGAGACATGGAAAAAGGCTCCAAATGGATATTATTACTACGAGGATTGGCGGAGAGATGATATTGCAGACATTACAAAATGGAAACCATCTATCCACATGCCGAAAGAAGCGGCACGCATCTGGCTTAAAGTTACGAATGTTAGAATGGAGCGGTTGCAAGAGATTACGGGACTCAGTGTACAGAAAGAAGGAATTGAAGTAGATCCGAAGGAATGCGCTAGTAAATTTGATTTCATCACTGAATTGTTTCTCTTATTTCAGAGATTGTGGGATTCTACTATCAAGAAATCTGACCTTGATCGTTATGGTTGGGATGCGAATCCTTATGTTTTCGTGATAGAATTTGAGCGATGTGAAAAGCCAAAAGAAGAAAAGGGAAAATAGATAAAAATTGATGCGCTGACAGGTGAATGTAAAAAATTCAAAATATTGCGTTTTTTCATTCTGCTACTTTAGCAGTGGGATGAAAGAACGTATTTTTTATATAGAAGGCCATTCATAAAAATCAAATCTATCATACTTCTCATATAAAAACGAAAGGAGCACTGTATTTTATGGGAGCATTTATTATGCTTGTAATTATAGGACTTGCTGCCATCTGGATTCTACTTTCAAAGCATTTCGAGCAGATAGGCAGGTTCTTTTCCGGAATGAGTCCTGGAGCCAAAGATGAAGACAAAAAAGAAAGTGAGGAACACGATGTCAAAGAAGAAAGATAAGCATATTACTTACGATGATCCAAACAACTGGACGTATAATTATGCAGCCAAGCAGGAAAAAGATGATAACGAAAGAGAGGAAATGGCAATGAGTAAAAAGAGTGCAGGCAGCACGATAAACTGGATTAAAGGAGCGGTCGTATGCACTGTGGTTTTGGTCCTTGTGGTGATATTCATTAATCTGTTAACAGTAAGGGTGCCTGCGGGATATGCAGCAGTCCAGTATAACATGAACGGAGGCGTGCAGGATAAATCACTTGGTCAGGGATGGCACATTAAGAGTCCGTTTGTTAAGACAACACTGTATACAGTGGGTTTGGAGCAGTCATATTTAACTGCATCAAAGAAAGGCGACTCTCCATCGGATGAGAGCTTTTCAGCAAGTTCATCTGAAGGTAAGGCCATGACGATTGAGCTTACATACAGCTATCAATTCAATCAGGATACCGTAAACAGGGTGTTTACCAGATTTAAAGGTAAATCCGGTATTGAGGTGAGGGATTCTTTTATCAAACCGAATATTGTTTCATGGACCAAGGAGGTTGTCGCCAAATATAAGGTTTCAGACATTATTGGTTCAAAACGTGAAGAAGTCAACATGGCTATTACCGATTACCTTGCTGACAAGTTTGCTGATTATAATATCTCAATCTCAAATGTTTCATTGTCAAATGTGGAAGTGGATGAGGATACAAGAAAAGCCATTGACGCAAAGATTGCCGCACAGCAGAATGCTGAGACACAGGCAATCCAGAACCAGACTAACATTGACAAAGCAAAAGCTGACGCTGAAGCCAAGGTTACAGCTGCTCAGGGTGATGCTGATGCAAAAGTTATTGCAGCGCAGGCAGAAGCTGATGCAAATGCGAAGATTAACAGCTCAATTACTGACCAGTTGATCCGCATGAAAGAGGCTGAGGCAAGACTCAAACATGGATGGGTAACAGTACAGGGCAGCGACACTGTTGTTACAAAGGATGCTGATTCGGATAAATAAGAGAGGCGTGGAATTATCATGGCAGCGAAACAATTTATTCAGACTTTGACTTTTTTCGTCGTGTTAGCAGGTTTTGTATTCCTTGTATTTGGGATTGTGCATACAGTTGCAAATGAAAAGGACGACATTGGCAGAAAAGGAGGAGTGTGTCTTATTATCATGGGCGTATTGGCTTTCCTTGCTGGAGTTGCAGGATGCTACGTGAGTAGTATAGTTGGATAATATCTAACTGATCTGAATACTTCACGGTGGAAGCTTCCTAGACGCTAAATCGGTGACAAAATAAGCAGATTCGGATACTGTGGTTACAAAGGATGCGGATAAAGACAGCGAGTAGCAAAAGAGCAGGCGGGGAGAAATTCCTGCCTGTATGTATATGAAGAAGATGAACCCAAGCATACAAGGAGAGAAAAACATGGAATTAATTATCAAGGAAACAGGATATACCAAGGAAGAAGCTTGTAAAAAAGAACCAGTGTTCAAAATTGAGGATGGCGTACTCGTAGACTGCAACTTAAATGGCAGCAAGATAGTAACAATTCCAGCAGATGTAAAAATCATTGACAAAATGTGTTTTATCAGTACCGACGTGAAAGAAGTAATCCTGCCTGAAGGCGTTGAGAGCATTGAAGAAAGAGCGTTTTCATGCTGCAATAAACTCAGAAAAATCAATTTCCCTGAAACACTTAACGCCATAAAAGAAAGGGCGTTCTACGGCTGCGTTTCATTGGCTGAGGTCATACTGCCAGAGCGTTTGGCAGAGATAGGAGACTATGCTTTTCACTGTGCAGGCATTAAACAGTTGGTTCTGCCAAAAAGAGCAGCATCAACAGGAATCAATGTATTCAGTTCAATCAAAATTGAGTCAATTAATATTCCCGAGAACTTCAGCCTTGACATTGCAATGTTTGCTGGCTGTGCTAATCTTCACACTGTCAATTTTGAAGCAGACCAGATAACCATTCCGGAGAGATGCTTCTGTGGCTGCACAAATCTGACAGAGATAGACATAAACAAAGCGTTGTTTATAGAAGACTCGGCATTTCTCAAATGTCACAGTCTATCAGTAAATACTATCCCTGCTCATACTTATGTCGGTGTATGCGCATTTTCAGAAACCGATGTCACAGATGTAATCATTGAAGACATTTCAAAGATCAGCGAAAGGGCTTTTGCTGAATGCAAACCTTTGAAGAAACTGACAATCAATGTTCCTGTCAGTGTTGCCGGATTATCTGTTCCTGGGGGATTAGCATGCGAATGTAAAAGTTTAAAGACAGTCACTTTCACAGGACACATCGAAAATCTGTCAAGCATTAAAGAAGCAGCATTTAGAGGTACAATGATGCTGACAGAAATCAATCTGCCTGACAATATCCGTCTGATTGAAAAGGAAGCCTTTCATGGCAGCGGCATCGAGTCTATTCATCTGCCTGAGAACCTTAAGCAGATAGGAATTAGGGCTTTTATGTCATCTGACTTAAAAAGCATTACTGTTCCGGATAAGACAGTGAAGCTGGGAAAAAGTACTTTTGAAGACTGTGTTCATCTGACAGAGGCCACTCTGCCAAAGTCAATTACGACAATTCCTGAACGGGTTTTCATAAACTGTGTTTCCTTAAAGACGGTAAATGCCTCAAACATAAATGTTGTCTGCTGCGGAGCTTTCAGTAATTGTGTGTCATTGGAAGCATTTGATTTCAGTCAGGTCAAAGAGCTTGGAAGCAGGTCGTTTTCAGATTCAGGCCTTCATGAAGTGGTATTCTCTAACAAACCGCCAAAGTTACAGCTGTCAGTATTCTGCAACTGTAAAAACCTTCAGCAGGTTGACATGTCAGCTTGCAACAAAATCGAGACAATATCAGCACACTGTTTTGCGAATTGCAGCAGTCTTAAAGACATTAAACTGCCGCCAAATGTTCATAAGTTCGATGACGGCTGTTTTACATCAGTGAAGCTTGATAAACTTGTGATAAAAGCTGGAATGCGTGTGAATTTTCATGCATTCAGCGAAACATCCATCAATGAACTGGAATTTATTGATGATGCTGGCAAATCCGCAAAGACTGTAGTTGACTTATATGCTTTTGAAAACGCAAAAGTGGGCAGGTTAATCATACCTGATCATATGTATGACAGGTTTAAAGAAGTAATTGCAAAAATGAGGTAGAGGATACTCGCCATCGACACTCAGAAAAAATATTTCTGTCATACTTTCCATATAAACCAAAGAAAGGATGCGAAAAATTATGAAACAGGCAGGATATTTTTTCAATACAGCTAATGATCAATATTCAGTTACTTACATGCAGGGGGCGGGAGTCGGAGTCTTAAACGGTGGCAATTTCCATGACTGCTATATACACCTTCCGCAGATGGCAGGAGAAGGACAGCCTTTCATCGCACAGTTTGTAAACGATGCAAGAAATCCTGAATCTCTTCGAGGCAAGACACTCAGGACATCCCCAATACAGTCTGTACATGCAATGAGAATGCAGGAGCAGGAACTGGAATTATAGGGAAGAAGGAGAAGATATGATGAGATTAATATCAGACAGCCGATTTGCTGGCATGCCATGCGCCTATACAGGCACGGCAACGGCATATAAAATAAGAGACTAAAACCGAAAAAAAAGACAATGTCACAAGGCAGTGTTTTTTCGTGTCGGAAAACGAAAAATTAAAATAATATCATACTTTAAGTGTAAAAATGACAACTGGAGACAGCAAAATTGCCTCTCACAAAAAGAAAATGGAGGAAATGACTATGAGCAAAGCACTTAAATTAAAGAAGTGGAGATTAAGAAACGGCACGAAGATATACGCCTACTGCACATGCGGCAGGGAGGTGAATAAGGAGCATGACGACAAAGTATGTCCGTTGTGCGGTCAAAAGCTTGACTGGGGAAACGACAGTGACCCGGTAGGTATTTTATAAGGAGGTTTTTATGACTCCTAAACAAAAGGCATGGACCGATAAACAAATAAATTTAATCATCGATCCTATAAAAAAAAGTCGGTCCGCTATCCATGACAGATGAACAGTGGGAGGCGGTAAATAACCGAATTGACCATGTCATCAGGCTGGCAAAAGGCAATAAAGAGGTGCGGGAAGCACTTTTTGATGCTATTGAGCCATATGATAAAATGGTTAATTCCGGTAAATAAAAAAAGAAGAGTCCACGGTTTGTGGGCTCTTTTTTGAAAACAAAAAACATACTCTGTGAAAGAAAACACCGAAAGGAGGAGGTTTTATGAACAGATGGAAGAGATGGCTGTTCATTATTATTGTAACAGCTGCGGCAGTATGTCTGCTTATTCTGGCAGGACTGGCGTTTTTCAACATATTTGAAGGAAGCAAAGCTGTAATGCCTATCCATTCGCCGATGGTATAAGAAAAGAGCGGAAAATACCGCTCTTTTTCTAAAATATCCCAAACAACTTCGGAGGCTTGTCGTCAAACATAATATTCTTACGTCTGTCACCCTCATCGTAAAGTTTCCTAGCTTTTTCAGCCGGCATAAACAATGCAGATATGGTCGTGAAGGTAATGCGCCGGTAAATGAAATCAATTGTCGGGGCCACATATTCAGGTTTTTCCTTATCTCGTGGCAGATAACCCTTATACCGCGCGGCCCATGCAATATCATCACATTCCTCACCGTCTATATAACCTTTAAAGTTCACATCTTCATTCCAGTATTCACAGGCAAAAACAAATTTTCCCGGGAAGAGAGCAGTCAGCTTCTTGGCTGCCTCAGTGGTTTCACCGTCAATGTCAAAGTGTATTCCGCATGGCATCTCTTTGAGATTGCATGGAGCGGCAGGATCAATCCCTATGCTTTCCATATTTTTCTTTGTAAATACCTTTGTGTCTTTTTTATATGCATTGAAAACAAAGCATGTCGCATACCGCGTCCCGGCGCCATACAGTGCCTTAAATTTAGTGTAATCCATAAATATTTCTCCTATTTTGTGATGTTGATGTCAATCTGTTCCTTGAAATATTCCATGATAAATTCATCCCTCATGCCGTTTGCATAGTTCATGGAGTTTGCTTTCAAATTTTCATAAAAGCAGTCAAACTGTGCCTTACCAAATTTTTTATCCATCTGCATAAGCGCGTTCAAAGAAAGCACGATGTATGACTCAATAGCGCGGTTTGATTCTACAACCGCCATATTAATAGCCTGCATCCCACCTTTCGGGAGGCCGCCTATTATGTATGTTTTGGCACGGTATGGAAATTCTTTAACCTTATGAGGCAGGGATACATTCCATATTTTTTCAATTTCTTTCTCCGCTTTATCAAAAGCATTAAAATTTCCTGATAATTCTCCGTTATATTCATGCAGTTTCTTATTAAACTGGGTCAGTTTTTCAGTACTGAAATTAAAATTATAATAAAGCACTGTAAATCCAAGAAGCTGTATGCTGCTGAAGGTCTTTAAAAATGCGTTGTCACCAATACTTTTCAACTGTCTGTCTGTTATCATAAATGCACCTCATTTTCTATTTTACCATATTTTTTACATATATAGTATGACAGAATTGAAATTTACAAATAGCTTTCCATATAAGAAGGTCTGAATATGCGTCATGACGCACGCAGAGCCGGAAAACCTAAGTCCCCCGGCTCCTGATTAAAAAAGAAAAATAGAGAAAACGCGAAAATGTACTTAAGCAATGGCGTTAGCTTAAGATGATTCGCATTGTAAGTATGATATTTTTTATAAAAATAAAAAATCATACTCCCCATGCAAATATTATAACACAGGACTAATTGTTAAGTAATTAAAAACATAGAAATATGTATGCAATATGTATGCAAACATAAACAAAAGTGGACACATTAAGTCTTTTGTTTATGGCTTAACAATAGGTTTCGAGCCTAAGTGACTGCTACTGTCGAAAGATATGTTGCAGATATGAACTACATTAAGTAGTAAGGTAAAGACACACCTTTAGATGTAATCTTCAGTCTGAAGCGCTGTGAGTGCAAACCAAGAAACAATGCTAATGTCCTGCATTGATAACAGGGAAACACATGTCATCTACTCGATATTGGCACGAAGAAAAATTCTCCGAAAGGAAGGTGTCAGAAATGACAAATTACGCTTTTGTATTGGATGCTAATAATAAACAATTAACGCCAACAAAAGTCCAACAAAACATTGTAAGAAAGTTAACACAAGAAAATGTAAAGCACTTTGGAAATATTCTAAGATTTACTGGTTAGATAATGTAAGCTAGACACATTTATCTACATTTAAACACAAATAATAATTATTTCATAAGGAGGGAAATAATGAGAAGAGAAAGTTTGGTCAATGCAAGAATTGCCGCTTATACACAAAAAAAGAAGCATGGCGGCAAAATAAGAAAAGACACAGCAATTAACATAATCAGGGACAAGACGCATCATAAAAAGCATTGTTAAAAGAAGAGAGCCCCTCAAAGAGGCTCTTCCTTTTTATATGGAAAGCTATAAGCAGCTGTCTAAAATATCATACTTGTCGTATATAACGACCGGGGGCGAAAGGAGTTCATATGATTTTGCATTTTTTTATCCTGATGTTTATTTTTGCGGCATGGATACTGACAATTGGAATAGTAGCTGCCGTGTACAAAGCAAAACACGCACTTAATATATGGCTTAAAATAATCGGCATGGGAGGATTCTTGTATCCACTTGCAATAGCCGTGTTTTTAGGAATTGAATATGGAATTATCTACTAATCTTATATAGAAAACCATAAACGAATTAAAATTCTATCATACTTGTAATGTAAACAAAATTTGAAAAGAAAGGAAACTTGGAAGAAAAAATGTACTGTCCAACGATTAATCAGGCAAAAGCACTTGCTGAAAAATATCACAATTCTTCGACATACAAACATGTGTGCAGGGTTGCAGACTACGTCGCAGAATGCCCGGGCGTTCCGGATGCAATGCGAAACGACTGTATAGTGCTGGCATATATGCACGACCTAGTAGAGGATACTGATTTTGTAAAAAGCGAAATGTATAAAAATCTGAATGAAGCGGTTAAAATGGCTCTCACCCTCATCACAAAAGAAAAAGATGAAAGTTATGATGAATATTGCCAAAAATTAAGAGACAACTCAGGAATGGGACCAGGAAAGATGGCATGGCTGGTAAAATTGGCAGATATGAAGGATCATCTGAACCAGACGGAAACTCTTTCAGAAAGAAGAAAAGAAAAATATTTAAGCGGACTAAGATTTCTGCTTTAGGAAAGGAAAGAAGAATGGCTAAAATTTTGATAGTGGATGATGCAGCATTCATGCGCATGATGTTAAAAGACATTGTTGTAAAAGCAGGACATGAAGTTGCTGCGGAAGCCTATGATGGCAATGAAGCTCTTGAAAAATATAAAGAACTTAGGCCCGACCTTGTAACAATGGACATTACAATGCCAAATTGTGATGGTCTTGAGGCTGTTTCAAATATAATTGCAAGTTTTCCTGATGCAAAAATCATCATGGTATCAGCAATGGGACAGCAGGGGATGGTTCTCGATGCAATAAAGCGCGGGGCAAAAGATTTTATCGTTAAGCCTTTTCAGGCGGAAAAAGTGGCAAATTCAATTGCAAATGTTTTAAAATAGGAGGAACAAAAATGAATAAAAAAGAAGTACTGGAACTTAGAAAGAAGCAGACAAAGGACAAGGCGTCCTTTTCAAGAGTATGCGGATGTTATGTGGATTCAGGCAAAAACAAGATACTTACAATGGGGAATACCTTTTTATCATTAGACGACGATGAGTTCTATAAGTATCTTGACATCGCAAAGAAATCGCTTGGAGGAAAGCTTGGAAACAATCTTTTAAACCTTGAGTTTCCGCTTGAAGAGGAAAAACCGGGCGGATGCCAGCAGATGCTCATGGCATTAAGAGACAGCGATTTAAAAAATGATGAGCTACTTAATACCTTTTATGATCATGTCATTGATACATACGACAATCCTGGCAATTACCTTATTCTTTTGTATCTTGACAACTACGATATTATAAAGAAAGGCAGCGATAATGCAAGCATTGACGAGTCAGAAGAAGTATATAAATATCTTATCTGCAGCATCTGTCCGGTAGAGCTCTCAAAACCTGCCCTCGGATACAAGGAAGACGAAAATAAGATAGGTTCAAGAGTACGCGACTGGGTTGTGGGTGCACCTGAAAGTGCATTCTTGTTTCCGTCGTTTAATGACAGAAGCACGGATATTCACGAAGCCTTGTTCTTTGCCAAAAAGCCAAAAGAACTGCATGATGAGTTTATTAAGAAAGGACTTGGCTGCAAGCCGGTTATGCCGTCAGAAATGAAGAGGGGCATGTTTGAGCAGGCTGTCAGATATGCAACAGATTCAGATGACGAACTCGACAGGAGAATGGTCGGTATATGTATGGATCTTGATGAACAGGCGGAGTCCCTCGGCAAAGACCTTGCTGATTTTGAAATTACAGAAGATAATTTCGAGAAAGTCTTAAGGGACAATGACATGTCTGATGCGCAAGCTAAAAAGGTCAGGAAAGCATGCAGGGAGATATTCGATGACGGACCAGTGACAGCCGCTGACATAGTTGATGAGAAAGCCATAGAAAAGCGCTCAAAAGAACTTGGATATAAAGAGCTTGAAGCTGAAAATGAAAGGCTCAGGGAAGAGATAGAAAAGCTCAAAAAAGAACTCAAAGATTCAAGGCAGTAAGGGAAACAAGCAGCCATCCGGATACAGCTTGGATGGCTGCTAAGGAGGGATTATGGAAATCATAAAAGTTGAAGACAACTTAAGGTATGCGGTAATAATAACTGATGAGGAAGTTGAGGATAATGGAATTATAACAGATGGGCAGTTTAATCCTCAGGCGGTAATGGATTTTGTGGCACAGATACCGGAAATAGCAGATGTAATAAAGTCTACCGGAAAAGAGGGAAACCGTGCACACCTCAATATGGCATGTTTTGATAATTATGTAATTATTGCGGCTGATTTCGATCAGGATGACAGTATCGGACATCTTGTTGAGGAAGCCGAATATTTCGCAGATGATGTCAGACGTACAGATAACCTTGTTTTTGCACAGGCAGTAGAACTGTTTGCGAGGATTCTTTCGGATAAACTGAAGGTAAAGCAGGCAGCAGGCAAAGGGACGGGCATGCGCGGACACAGCATGAATTTGAATGAACTTTGTGGTTATGATGATGACGACGAATGCAAATATGATGAGAATGATGACATACCTCGAGAGAGCTGTATTTTTGCAATGAAGCAAACTCCAAAATCACTTGATTACATTATGCACCTGAGAAGCGCTCTGGAAAAGAAAAAGATGCTTGGAAAAGGTGCTGTGCTATATAAAGATGAAGCCAAAAGGGCATACTTCATCGACCTTGCAGGTGTCTTAGACATAAAAGATGCAGCAGTAATTGGTTACACAGCCCTTGAGATGGGATTTAGCAGGGCAAAGCCGATAAGAAGCTATTTGAAAGAGCATGGAAAAATTTTTCCAATACTATAAGATACTGTGCGGATAATATACGAAGAGTCTTGAACTTTCAAGGCTCTTTTTTGTGTAAAGAAAAAATCATACTCTTAATATACTAAAACAGGAGGACGAAATGATTAAATATAAACTATTTGACAAAACAAATTTAAAAGGCATTGCAATAGCAGGAGCGTTGTCATTGTCTGCCGCGGTTATGGCGGTTCCATCAGCATGCGTGTATGCGGATACACCAGTTCAGTCGCAGACAGCAGATACAGACAGCGGTGAACCTTTAAGCGAGGATGAAAGCGAAAAAGATAACCCAGCGGCAGGGGATATTGGTGATACACCCGGTTACAATTTGGAAAAGACGAAAAAGCAGTCTGTTGAGGAAAATGAAAATTCAACAAGACAGGACTCAGAGATAGATTTGTCGGCAAGGCCTTATCCGGCTTCAGACAACGTTATAAATAGTGATTCTTATTATAATCTTGGCGCGCTTACAAATTATGAACAGTATATCAATATGTCTTTTGACGTCGCTGAAAATGATGTTACACGTCTTCAGGTTATCTACAGCGAAAACTCTCCGGAATTTGCTTTTTTTAATCCGGAAAAGCAGATTTATGCAGGATCGAACAAGACTTACGAAAATGGATTTTCCATTGTAAAAAAAACACGTAGTGATTACATGTCAATAGGTCAGAGTAACTACAATGTAGATGTGTATTATATCGAATATCCAAAGACGGGTGGCTCCTGGATAGCGCAGATGTCTGCTGTAGGGGTAAAAGATGTTATATGTTCAAAAACAAAACTGCCTAAGAACTGGCAAAATTTAAGCGCAAGTAAAGAGGGCGCGGTTGATATGGACGGTCCAACATTTTACTCGCTCGCGGATTCATCTAACATCGTTACACTTACCGATTCATCCAGCAGCTTTGATGCAAATGGGGAATCAGCAGATAAAAAGATAAAAGCAGTAAAAGAAGAAGACAAGAAAGATTACAGCTCACTTATAATGTGTGGAACTTTTCTGGCAATAATGGTAGTCGGTTTTATTGTATTTAAAGTAAAGTCGAATAAAAAAGCCAAGGCAGCAGAAGAAAAGACCAAAAAAGAAAAAGAACTTGCGGAATATAAAGAATCAAGAAAGAGGACGACGGAACAGATTGAAGAAGATCTTACAAAAGAATTTGAAAAAGAAGGCGAAGACTGGTCCGATGTGCAGATTGAGTGGGATACAAAGCCGACAGTTCTTGAAATGCCTGAAGAGAAAAAGGAATCCAAGGCAATCAAAAAGCGTGTAAGTCAGATTAAAGAGGTGAATGCGGAGTATACAAACACTGTAATACGTGATGCACAGAAGGCGCAGTCAAAGAAGGATGAAGAAGAAAGAAGTAAAGTTCCTTCATATGATGAGTCGGACAGTGTGATTTTAAACCCTGTTATTCCAAATGTCCCAGACACCGGGAATGATGATGACCTTTTTTAAAAAATAATCAAATGCAGCTCCGTAAGGAGCTGTATTTTTGCATTTCAAAAAAATATCATACTTCCTATGTTTGAAGATACAAAGAGAAAAGGAGAAAGAACAAAATGAGGAACACGACAATTACAAAAGCAGTCGTTGCAGGAATGCTTGCAGTGGCGATGACGACAACAGTATTTACAGAAGCACAGACACCTGTTTATGCAGAAGAACAGCAGCAGATGACAAACGATGAAATAGCTCTTCTTGAAGCAAAAAAAGCGGCTATGGAAGCTGACATGGCTGTGTATCCAAACTGTAAAGGACTGGCTGATGCACATGACAGAGTCGCTGCGGATATTAAAGAAATGAAACAATATAAAAGTGCTTCAAAAAAGGCTCCGTCAAAAAATAACTTTCTGACAGCAGGCGTAACCGCAGCCCTTGGGTCTTCAGATATGTATGATGGAAAGATAAACAGTATATATGAAGCAGACAAAGACATTGCCGAGCGTTCTTTTTACGGTTATTACAATGTAGACGCACAGAGAATACAGGCTGTCAATATGGCTGTTTCATCTCAGGGCAGAATCAAGTATGTCTGGGGTGGAAAACCATCAAGCCCTGACTGGCAGACATCATGGGATGAAAAAACATTAGGTCTTGACTGTTCCGGATTCATAAGCTTTGTATACTGGAACACAACAGGTGTTCACAATGAAGGTCTTGAATCCACATATGCAATCGCAAGGCATGCATCCCCGATAAGCGAGGATGAATTACAGCCGGGAGACCTTGGCATGCTAAATGACAGGGGGACATATTGGACAGCAGGAAATACTGCGTATGATACAAGAGAAGCCGCAGATGCTGCTGCCGCACAATCCGGTGAAGCCGTCATACAACATACCGGCCATGTAGGAATCTACGTAGGCCTCGATGCAGACGGCAACAAACTGTTCTGCCACTGCAAGGGCGGAAGTGCAAGAACTGTAGTTGTAGACAACTTCAATTTCAGATATTTCTACAGAATGTTTTAGTATTTGAAAGTTTCGCATAAAAAGAGCTATCCATGAGGAGGCTCTTTTTTCATATAGAAAACTAACGGACAGAACAAAATCTATCATACTTATAGTACCTAAAAAAAGAAAACAAGGAGGAAACAAAATGAAAGATCTAAAAAAAGACGTGCTGGCAACAGGCCAGTTCGCGGAATTCTACACACTCAATACATTCGTAAGAGTGTATACCGCATTTGGCATTGACAAGGTGAAGATGTCATTTGTAACAAAAGGACAGCATGGGCAGGGCTGCGACGTGTATGTTGACACAGATGTTTTTGACATCCTCTGTGACGACATTTTAAGCGGGGACTTAAGAAAGCTCATTGCCGCGTCAAAGCCTAATGACAAGGGTTACTATCCTGTAGTTTGGGAACATGTAACAGGAAAGGACAGATCAAAGAAGGTCAATATTGCCCGCGGCATGAAAAAGCCAGTTGTAATCACCGGTTACGATGGTACACAAAAGAAGTATATCAGAGTAACAGTTGAAAAATACGCTGAGCTTCGCATAATGGCAAAATGGTGGAAGAGAGTGTCAGCTCCTTACTATCAAAAGCTTGCCATGATAGGATACGAGGCGAAGAAAGCCTTTGTTCCGAAGTACAATCCGGACGATCTTGAGGAGCCAGAGAATATGTCTGACAATGAGCCTGACCTGCCACCAGTTCCGCCAATGGCGTAAGTAGCACGTTAAAAAAGAGCATTCCTAAAAAGGAGTGCTTTTTTCGTTGAAAAAATCCTGAAAAACAAAAATCATACTTATTACATGGAAAGATTTAACAATGAAAGAAGCGCGAATTACAGATGCAATTTTTTTAAGGCAAATAAAGGACTGCGCGGTCACAGAAAACATTATCACTGTTCATACTGCGGAAGAATAAAGAAAAAAGACGATATTACCGTTGATCATCTGATACCCGTAAACAAGGTATTAAAAGGATGTCATAAAAGGTTCTGGAAAATGGTCTTAAGATTAAATGGAATAAACGACATTAACGACACGAGAAACCTTGTTCCCGCGTGCAGAAAATGCAATTCAAGAAAAGGAGCAAACACCGGCATATGGATTATCAGAGGACTTATTGGAAGACATTTTGGTTTCTGGTGTATTGAAAAACCAGTAAAGTGGTTATTGATAGTGATTTTTGCATACTGGCTGTATACAGATCCAAAAGAGCTTACAGATGGAATCAACTATGTTTTCTCGGGTATTCTTAACAGCCTGCTGCGCTGAGAAGCACAGAAAAAAAAGCGCCTGTGTGTAAACAGGCGCTTTTTATTATGGCTATTTTTTAATGGATGGCATTGCATGCTATCCAGAAAACGAGAAGTAATGCGACGAACGAGCCCCATGCCATTACTTCCTCAAAAGTAATCTTTTGATGCCAGAACAATTTGTCCTGAACATCCCAAAGTGCCGCAAGCAGGTTAAGACCCGCCCTCTTTATTATTTTTGCCATTTTAATTTCCTCCATTTGTCTTTTCTACTTTTCTTACCGTAAGTATGATAGATTCCAAAAAAACGGATCTGCGACTATATAAAAAACAGCATTATACACAAAAAAAGAACTTCTATATAAACAAACTTTATATAGAAAGGTCTTTTTTTGTGCGTTTTCATTTCAGGTAAAAAATAAATCATACTATGGACGGAAATAGGAAAATACAAAAGAAAGGAATTTGATTTCTTCTTTATATAGAAGAATACATGGGGAATCATTATGACAGAACAGCAGATTACAGACATGATGATGGATAAAATTGCTGCCTTTGAGGTTATCGCTTCAAAAATACAGACAGGAAATGAGGACGAAGCCAGAACAATGGCAATCAGCACATATACACTGTTTGATGATATTGAGAAGTTTATAGAGGAGAACAAAGATTTTGATGCAGAGTACTGCGCAAACTGTTTTATCGAAAATGGCAATTTCGTTGACAGAAGCAGCGATGTAGTCATTGTGAAAAGCAAAGAAGATTACTATCTGAAAAAGACAGAAATGTGTGTTGAAAAGACAAGATCTCTTTATGGGCTTTTAATTAGCATTGCAAACACATTGAAAAACAAAAACACAATGGGTAAGAGCTGTCTCAAAGACCGCATGAAGTACAATGCAGCCCTTGACGCCCTTGCGGAGAGACTTATGCAGGAGATGAGTGAGACACATCTGGGCTACATATCTGACGCTATGTTTAAGTTAATGCTAAAAAAATCATAAAGATTTTCGCATTTGTTAAAAGTATTAGAAAAAAAAATCATACTTACGGCGGTTAAAGCGACTGTGCTTTATCAAATAAAAACTTCCGCCATTACGGGAGATAAAAGTAACTTATCAACCATGTGCACAAAGAAGAAAGGACAAAAAGAAAAATGAAAGAAACCGTAGCACACATTCTTGAGATTGCAGTAGTTGTAATCGCACTTATGGCATTAATCGCCATCATGATCAACCTTACCAAGGTCGGAAAGACAAATGCCGATGGTACAACAACCGGTTCTGGTTACATTACACAGAATGTTGAGCATACAATCGGCAACGTGTTTGACAAGACAGGCAATGCTATTGACAGCAGCACAAACACAGGAAAATAAGATGCGTCTTGGCAGTCAGGCCAGGCGGTCTGCCGGTGTTTTTATAATTGAGATAAGGAAAGGATAATTTTTTTATGACTGATAGATGGCTATTGGATGAAAACATGTTTGGACCATTATGGCCACTTATACAGGATGAATCAATATCGGATATAGACTGGGATGGCAACGCTCTATGGATTTCATCTGTTAAAGATGGAACAAAAAGAGTTGACATCCCGGGGGTAGACGAGAACTTTGTTAATACGTTCAGCCATTATGTTGCAAACAGTCAGGGCGTTGAATTCAACCAGATTAAAGATGTTCTTCAGGCTGAAACACCAACACTGCGTATAACAATAGTGCATGAGTCGCTTGCTTCAAGTGGCAGATGCTTTTCAATAAGAAAATCAATGCCTAAGCTGAGATTCACAGCAATAGACGCAGTAAAAGACGGCTGGTGTGATGAAGATCTGATGCATTTTCTTGCAAACTGCGTGACAATGCATTCTAATATGGCATTCTGTGGAGAACCGGGCGCAGGAAAAACTGAGGGGGCAAAATTCTTCTCGACATTTATCCCGGGAAACGAAAAGGTGCTTACAATAGAGGATACTCTCGAGTGGCATTATAAGGAAATTAATCCGCAGAAGAGAGCAGATGAAATTAAAGTAAATGATGCAGCGGATTACACCAAGGCGATAAAGGTTGCCCTCAGATTAAATCCAAGCTGGCTGATGCTTTCAGAGGCCCGCTCTACTGAAGTGCAGTACCTTATTGAGGGCTGGTCAACAGGCGTAAACGGAATGACCACAATCCATGCCGGAGATGTCAAAGATATTCCGGATCGTATTACAAACATGATAGATAAAGGTTTGGATGCAACACGTATTGCAAATAATGTTTACTCATATCTGAATATAGGCATTCTTGTTAAGAAAGATGATACCGAAGGTTCTACAAAACGTAGAATCAGGCAGGTTGGACTCTTCAGGCATACAGAAGAGAAAAATGAATGCGTCATAATAATGGAAAATGGAAAATTTTTCAAAGATAAAATTCCCGGCTGGTTTTTAGATAAAATGACTAGAACCGGCATAATCAATCCGTTCTATTCAGCGGAGCTCGCCGAAAGAATGAAAAATGAAAGAAAAGGCATTTTTTATGGAAATTATGATGCTGAAAATAAGACAAAGATAGAGAAAGTTGTTAAAAACGCTGAAACTGTAATAAAAAATACAGATATTGATGGCGACAGTATCATTGATTTAGTTGAAGGCAATGTAGCTGTATAAAGAGCTGCATTGCTAAATTTAGAAGAAAAGGAGATTACGACATTAATCGTAATAACAAGCGCTGATGAAGAAAGAAAATAGAGAAGAAAACCAGACAGTTGCAAAAAAGAAAAAAACAACAAATGAAGACACTTTTATCAAAACGCTCGTTATGTGTACTCCTAAAAAGATGAAAAAGGAGATAGCAACATACGAAATTTCCATGACAAAGCAAATGCCGTGGATTTGTGCTGGAGTATGTATTCTTATAGCAGGAATGCTTTCATACGCATACTCACTGACTATTGAAAAGTGGGTGCTTACAATTGGAGTTGCAATAATTTTTTCTGGAACAATTCTTATGGAAATGATAAGAGAAAAAAATGAAAAGAAAAAGTTTATCGACATCAATTCATATGCCCAGCAGTTTATAAACGGAATGCAGCTTAAACATAAAATTCTGCCAGCGATTGAAAATACTATTTTTACATTCCCGACAGGAAAAATGCATACGACATTGCAGAATGCCTTATCTTATGTATATACATCGGTAGATACAAATAAGGATCCGTTAAAAACACAGGCAGAAGCACTTTTATATATAGACAAAATCTACCCAAATTCCCAGACTCCGACAATTCACGAGTTCGCAAAAAGAGTTGAACTCGAAGGTGGTTCTTTTGAAAAGGAAATGGAACTTCTTAATGTAAAAAGAGAAAAATGGGAAAAACGAATTGAACACGAACAGGCAGACATGAAAACAACACTTGTCAGTGCAATTATCATGTATATAGCGATGCTCTTGGTATGTGTAATGGTATGTCAGTCAATGCCGGAGACTCTGGTCATAAAGGATATCGGATTCGTGCAGTGGGCAGAAGCGGTGGCAATATGCGGGGTTTTCCCTTTCGCATATATGTGTTTTAAGACACTCAGAAAAGGATGGCTTAAAGAAGAGTATTCAATGGGCAAGGAAGAATCTGGCAAATGTCTGGACTATCTTGAAAATTTCACTCCAAGAAGCCAGCGAAAAAAAGGAATTACAGCAGGATGTATATGTCTTACAATATCAATCCTGTTAGCTATTTTCGTTAAAAATATGTATCTCACTATGGGATGTATGGCTATTACTCTTGCAGCATTTAATTTTCACAACATACAGCATGCTATAGTGTTGAAGAAAGTACGCAAAGAAATGATGCGTTCCCTTCCCAAATGGCTGTTTGACGTCTGCTTATGTATGCAGAAAAGCAGTATTGTAGAATCTATTGAGCGTTCAAGAACTTCAGTACCGCCAATCCTTGAAAGAGATGTGGAAAGATTTCTTAATAAATTAAGGACAAACCCGGCCGCTGTTGAGCCTTATATAGAATTCCTTGCGCCTTATGGCATTACAAGCGTAAGCACTACTATGAGAGCATTGCTTTCAATCGCAAATGGTACCGGCGGAGATTCAGGAACCCAGATGAAACAGCTTATTGAGCACAACCTTAATCTTCTTGACGAGCAGGATGCTGCAGAAGAAGAAGTGAGACGAATGGCTTCTCTTAAGTATACAATAACGTCCTCCATGCCGGGGTCAGTTGTAATGCTGTTTTATCTTGGCGGTGTGCTTGTAAAAGTATTTGCAACGGTTAACAGCGTGCTTTAGTATTCATACTTAATATTATAATCAAAAAATATAACTATGCTCCGTATTTGATATATGGAGCATGCAAAGGAGAGAGCAATGATATATACAAGTGCAGGCGAAAAAACGCTAAAAATAAAAAAAGATAAATTTATTTCATGCTTCAAGAAACTTCCGGATGGAGGAAGCATAACCGGATATGTAACCTTTAGAAGAAAATACCTATTGTCAGGAGAAAATATCTCAAACCTCTCAGATAGTAGTTTTATTCAGGTTGAAAATACAAATTATGCAGTCAAGAATAAGAAAGGCTGTACAAAAAAAATAATTGGTTATATAGAAACTGATATTCCGGATAAATACATTGCAATTGTAAAAAGCCGTTTTATGCCAATATGGCTTACTGCATTATGCTATAATTCATTATTTCCAGCTGTTTTGATTTCAGCGGCTTTAATTGGTGCTATAGCATGCGGAGGAATCGCAGCTTATCATCAGCTTGAACCGGGAAATGTACATATAGGTGCTCTGGGAAAAACAAAAGAGCCGACAAAAAATGATGATATTTCAGATTATGACGGAATGGACGGGTTGGAAGACACGACAGAGACGGAAAAATATACAATTATAGATGCTATAGCTTATGATGGGGAATACCTTGAGGTAAACCCATCAGATACAATTCCTCTTGGAAACAACAAGGAGAATGACGGAGTATATTTACAGTTTGTTGTAAAAAATGCTGACGGAGAGGAAGTATATGTTTCACCCAAGCTTAATCCGGGTGAGAAAGTTGACTGGAGTCCATGCGAATATCTTGATAAGGGAATCCAGAAAGCTGTAATCACTGTAAATGTATATCATTCAGATACAGACATGCAGGATGTTGGCACTGACCTTAATGTTTCGTTTAAAGTCAACAAATAATTTAGGCAATAAGAGCATACGCTCTTTTGTATATAAGCAACTCATTGATATAAAAGGTATAAGAAAGGAAAACAATGAAGAACAAATGTAAGAACATGATGTTAGGATTAATGGCATGCGCTACCGTTCTTGGAGCAACACCAGCAACTGGAGTATTTGCTGCTGATCCTGCAAGCTTTAACAACTCAACAGCATCAACAGTATCAGGAGCTAACGGTGAGACATTCACTCCAGGTTCTGATGCATCACAGAGTCAGGTAGGAAAGGAAACCGTTCAGACATTGGGAGGTGCAACAGCCTCAGCTCCTACAGAGTCAAAGTCACAGAGTGTTTCTGTATATGCAACAAAGTCAAGCAGCGTACAGCTCAAGGTACCACAGGTACTTATCGGAGATGCAACAAAGAGTGCTTACCATGTAGGTGTAAAGGGTGACATTACAACAAAGCAGACTGTAACAGTTACACCAGCCGCTTCATTCCAGCTTAAGGATGTAAGAGACACAGACAGAGCTGCAGTAACAGCTACTGTTAAGCAGAATAAGACAAGCTGGTCATGCACCGACCTTGCAGCAGCAGGTTCTGGCAATTATGTATATGCCAAAGGCGATATCTCTTACGCAGAGCTTCACGCTGGATCATACAGTGGTGTATTCAATCTTGCTGTAAACCTTAACTATGCAAAATAAAAGCAAAAGTATAAGCAACAGGTCGCAGGCAGCGGCCTGTTTTGCTAAATTTTTACAAACAGGAGATTTTTTATGACACTTTTTTGCATAACGGCAGCAGCGCTGCTCATTACATATAAAGAACTGAAAAACAGCATGGGTGACAGTGATTACATTACTGTAAAAGTCCCTACACTTAAAAAGAAAAACAAGGCATCTGTATAGTGCAGGTGCTTTTTTGTACAGCTAATCCGTTTTTATTTTCTCTGACATACTTTCCATATAAGTAAAGAAGAAAGGAGAAACAAAAAAATGAAAACAATAAGGAGAATTATTTTTGCATGCATTACGATCTGGGTGCTGGCGGTAACAGTCGCACCAAAGTATGATAAACAGATTAATGCCATATTTGAAAAGGTGCTCGGGCCATATCACCATGAAGATAAGGATGTTAATACAGAGGAGCTATCAACATGGAACGATACTGAAAACGACATTACACCTGCACCTAAAAACAGCCTTGAGGTCACATTTATTGATGTAGGACAGGGAGACAGCATATTAATCGAAGATGCCGGAAAGACAATGCTTATTGACACTGGATACTGGGATGCCTATGACACTCTGAAACAGACATTCTCAGACAAAGGCATTGAGCGGATTGACGCACTGGTGCTGACACACCCGGATGCAGACCATATTGGAGCTGCTGAAGATATTATCACACATTATCAGGTGGGTATGATTTATACATCAGTTGCCGATTCTGACAGCAAGACCTATCAGTACGTACAGGACGCCATAGAGCTTTATAATGTGCCTGTAAACTACCCGCAGGCAGGAGACACCATGCAGCTTGGAAACGCTGTATATGAGTGGCTTGGACCTGTTAACGATGTGGATGATACAAACTCAATGTCGCTTGTACTCAAGGTCGTTAATGGCAATGATTCATTTCTTTTTACAGGAGATATGACCGGAAAAGAGATGAAAGATATTACCGGCGACATGAGCGCAGATGTTTTAAAGGCTGCACACCACGGTTCCGCAAATGAGGGATGTAACAGCAGCGAACTTTTTGACCGCGTGAAGCCTGAATATGCTGTCATTTCATGTGGTAAGGGCAACAGGTACGGACACCCGCATAAGGAGACAATGCAGGAGATCAAGGAGCGAGGCATTAAATGCTTCAGAACAGATGAGCAGGGAACTATAAGTTGCACATCTACCGGAAACGGCATTGTGTGGAGCGTTGAACCGACAACCGACTACCATAATGGCAGCTCCGAAAAATAAGCAAAAATAGATAATCCTAAAAAAACAAAAACCGCCAGAAATTCTGACGGTTTTTTAGTGCATGCCAATATCTGAAAACTCAGATATTAAATGTATAAATCTGAAAAAATGGTGCTATTGATACCAGTTGTCTGCGAGTCAATCTCTTCAGAAGAATCATTATGATGCGGGCCCAAAAATTTCTCAAGTATTGGCTCAACAACCGGCTCAATTTTGTTATTGAATTTTGGCACCGCAACACTGACTATTCCCACAGGCAAGCCTGTGGGTTTTTCGCCAAAATTTTAAAATTCTGCTATATAATAGCACTTGAAAAAAATACAATGCAAGAAAAAAGCTGCCCCAAAGACAGCTTTTTGCAGATTATTCAGATTCCGGTCCTTCCGGTTTCGGAATTTCAGACTCATCTAATTCATATTTCAAAAACTCTTCATCAATGTCTTCCTGAAATCTTCTTGGTGTAACTTCAAATCCGCGGCATACCCCGATATGCCTTGGAAATGTGTTTACTTTAAGGTTAATCTGCGAAGATACAGGCGAGTTGGCCATGGTATTTTTATAAAAGGTTTCGTCTTTGGTTGACTTGACACAGCATGTTATAAAGACCGGTATCTCGTACTTGAGACACATATTTTCAAGTTTTTTCACGAGAGGTGCTATTTCTTTATCATATGTCTTTGTAAGATCAAATGTTGTAATTTCTGTTCTGTCATTTTTCATAACAAACAATTCCTTTCCATCAATTAATCGTTAATCAGCTTATCAAACATATCCATTAGATCATCGCCGTCATCAAAATCATCTGCCATACCATTGTCCGTGGTATCGTGTACCACAGGAGCAAAAATGTCATCACTAGACGGCTTTGGAGCAGCAGACACAGACTTTTCAGCAACATCAGCATTATCAGGATGCATCTCTGACAAAATGTTCAGTTTTTCTTCGGAAGGCTTATCAGCTTCTTTGGTATCTGACGGCTCATTATTAGAGTATACACTATTTTCTGCATCAGGTAAATGTTCAGATGCAGGTTTTGCCACATCTTTAACAGAAATGTCGTGTCTGGTATCAAGTTTATCATCCGGCACATTTAACGAATCAGGCTTCTTGTCAGGTGCATCAGATACAGTTTTTTCGCCATTCTTTTTAAGCTTTATTTCGCCACCATGTATCAGTGATTCCATTGAAGCGTAGAGCTCGTCAATTTTTTTATTTGTCTCATCACTTGGATTTACAAGAGAGCTGACTGCAAGCTCCTTAAGTATGAGATTACGCTTTTTCATGGCCGATTTGTCTATTTTAAACGTGTTTGGCATGATATGAGACATAGCCGTGTCTATACATTTCTGTTCAAGAGGAGAGCAGACATTCTTTGAAAAATACGGTGCAAGTGTCTGGTGTACAAGAGAATTGCGCAACAGTGCCTTACAGAAACCATTTCTGTGACGGGGACGAAGACTCTTAAGCATCGCGATTGTGTCTTCATCCTTAAGCCTTATCTTAACTCTGAAAGATTTTGTTTCTGTAAATGTCATCGCGTTAGGTTCGTCTATAATGTAATGAATTGGATTTCCATGAGCATATTCGATTAACGCTTTTCTAAGCATGGCCTGAACAGGATAGCCAAGATCACGAAGGCCGACAATATCTAAGTCGTGAAGCCTGTAAAATTTTACTTCAAACTCCATAGAAAAAGTCCTCCTTTAACTGCGTTTCTTCTCAACAGGACACGGCATTTCGCCCACATTTCCTGCACACATAAGACTGGCTTTGGAGATGCTGAATCTGTAACTGTCACCAAATAGAGTGTTATGTACACATAAATAATGTGCAGAGTATTCATCTATTACGACAAACTCATAAGGCTCCTGCTTTGAGTATCTTATTTCGTATGCTTTCCCTACCTGTAACTTTAATAATTTTGTCATAATTTATATCACGGGCTGTGACAACCGCCACAGCCAGCTCCTTTCCTTGATTAATGTATTCCCGAATTACGCCCTGCCATACTGCTTCGCAAGTCTGCGGTATAAATAATTGTAATATCCGCGGACATTTGAATATACAAACGAGAGCACATCATTTTGATTTCCGTTAATAATTGTAATTACATTCTCCTCAATCGCGGCCTCAAAGCGCTCTCTTATGAGCGAAAGCCATGCTGCACCGGTTCCACCTGTAATAATGAGATACTGATAATCGTTGAGGTCGAACACATCAAGCATTCTTTCAATGGCCTCGTTACAGACTTTTTCATTGCATTCCTTTAAGATATCGGAAAAATCGACAATCTTAGGCTTTAATGTACGTCTGTCAACGTATTTATATACACCGGTGGCAAGATATTTCTGCATTGCAGGAACGGAAATCTCAAGCCCATATTCTTCCTTGATACGGCTTACAGTTTCCTGCATAACTCGTTTCATTCCAAGTTCAGGGAACGTCTCTCCTGTACCCGTAACAGCACCGTTATTGATTGGGAAAATATCAAGAGTGCCAAATCCCGGGTCAAATACAAGAACTGATGATTTCATGTATTTCATTGCATCCTTGTACCATGAGCCGTTTCTTTCTGTACATACAGAGAAGAGTGTGCCTTTTGGCTGGCTCATTACAAATACGTTTTTAGGGCTGAGATTAAAACTAAAGTTTACAGTGTTATTTCCGACCTGAAGTGTGAAATTATGTTCTCCGGAAAGAGAGTCAACAAACCACTCCTTGTCCATGCCAAGATATTTTTCCGGAAGACCGGTCTGAACAGTCAGCTCTTTTCCACTGTCTGCAAAAGTATTTTTGAACTCGTCATTAATCATCGCAAGTCCCATTCCGCATCGTGCAATAACCCTGAACATCGGAGTTCCATATCGCTCACGGCCATAAAGGGCGGCTTCGGAATCAGATGTATCGCTGACTTTAATCTGCTCCTGTGCAGCTTCGCCGACAAGCCATCTGTCGCCAGTTACATTGTCTGTGTAAATAATTGTGCTTTCGTCAACAGATGTAAGGAATGAAAAATCCTTGCTTATACGCTTTGCATATGAAGGAAACCTTGCAATAATCGAAGGTCCAAACAGCTTGACAGCTGAATACCCTACATCAAGCGCAATTCCAAAAGCTTTGTTTGTGCTTCCGTTGTTTCTGAAAATAATTTCTGTTTTTGTTTTGAATTTACTTGTGTCCATATCAATTCTCCTTAAAATATTTTGTGTTTTACAATGCTTTTTATCTGTTTATACTTTACAGGGCCGATGAAGCGGCTGTCGTTGCTTCCATTCCTGTTATCACCGAGACAGAAATATTCATCATTCCCAAGTGTGAGAGGAGTGTCCTGAATTAATCCGCCATCTTTCATGTCAGGAAATGATACTGACTGCTTTTTTCCGTTTACATACAGTTTTCCATTTTTAATCTCGACTGTATCTCCCGGGACTGCAACAATACGTTTTATATACTGAACTATGTCAGTTGTCGGCTTAAAGCATACTATTGTGTTATATGTAACATCTGACGGCTCGAAGAAAATGTCTGTTGTGTAAAGCTGCCCGTCTTTTAATGTGGGGGACATACTAGAGCCCATTATTGTGATTGGATGGATCAGTGCCTTTAGTACAAATGCAACAAGGATTCCGGCAAGAATGGGGACTGCATATTTTTTAAATCCTGATTTTTTTACGGTCTTTTCTGTGACCTCATTATTTTCCACAGCCGACCTCCTTACTGATGAAGTGCGGTCAGATTTTTAATGCCGAATCTGACCTCATCATCATTTATTTTCAGAATAATCACCTTAAATCTGGATTTAAGCCCTTTGTAACCGAATTCATACCCTGTAAGGTCCTCAGTACCTTCAAGCGGGTCAATTGAGTCTTCAATCTCTGCAAACTTGTCAATAATTCCGCCAGCGTCTATAAATGTCATTCTGTTTAAACACTTTCTTTCGCCGGACTCCAAGTTATCATCATCGAATTTGGGACAGGCATAAAAGACTGACTGACCTTCCCTTATAATCATTTCATGTGGAACATCATGGTTTATACACATGAAAGTCATTTTTCTTTTTCTTTCCAATTTTTCTCCTTTCTGCAAAACGTGTATTTTTAATTACACACTTTGAAATAAAAATGTGGATTGTATGCGATACACACGCCGCTTTACGTTTCCGGTATGAGTATGATAGAAATTTTTTCCGTTTATCGCTTTCTATATAAGATTGCTTGTAGAAGGTGTATATTTTTTCATTTTTTTTTAAACGAACATACTAAAGGTATGAAAAGCTGATGATGGGAGAGCAATTTGAAATACCTGAATCTAGCGAAACAAAGAACAAGTGAATATAGGGGCTTAACGCCCGGGAGGAACAAGGATGAAAACATACTATAAGGAACAGCTTCTGGGGGATGTAATGGATTTCTGTGAAGCAAAGGTCGCCGGTGATAAGAGAGAGATGGAAGAACGAGTAAATTCCATTTTTTCAACAGCCATGATTAGAAGACGATTTGATCATGGAGCAGCAAGCCGTTCTTACGGATTTTACGGAGCAAAGGAAATAAGCTTTGTTTACACCGGAATTACCAGAGAACAGTGGTGTGACATGGTTGAAAAACGCACAAAAGAACTTTTTATGGAAAAGTTTGATGTGGAGCTTGAGAGTGTAAGCTCGGAAACTATTGCGAGAAAGATGGTAAATAAGTTTCTGGCATTGTACATTCCAAACGCCTACACCGGCCTAACAATTGATAGAGCAAAAGAGATGGCCCCAGATACAATGTCAAGACTCTCTGTTCATTATTTCCACATGTACATAGCCATGAGGAAGAATGGAAAAGAACTGACAGATTATAATGTCTTCGATAAAGCTTCGATGGAGAAGATGATTGAAGATACAGGAATCCGCGAGGTGTCAGCCTACAGGATGTTTTCTGCATTCGGACATATCTCAAAGGATGAGGCTGATATGCTGAGACTCCGTGCTCATGGTGTCAATAATCCTAAATGCAAGGCACAGTATTTGTACAAATACAACAAGGCCAAGAAAGAGGGATTTGACGCCAGTCGGTACGACGTGAACGATATTGGATCTATGAAAAAGATGTCGGAAACAACAGGCTGGACGGTGAAAGAGTGCCACAAGATAATTGACAATCTTGCTCTTGACACTAAAAAAGAACCGGTCAAAAAGGTTTTAAGCAGCATAACTATTAACCTCAATGATCTGATTATTGAATGATTCAGGCACAAAAAAAGACATCCATTTAAGGGTGTCTTTTTTTAGTAACAGCGGATTATTAATTCCACTGTTTTGATTCTATGGCATCTTCATATGCCTCGAAGATGTCACTCCAGTCTGCTGTTGCCATAACAGCCTCCTTTCCGAAACGGTCGAATTACTGACCGTTTCTTTTCTCCATTTTTCTTTTAAGTTATACAAAGTATGATAGAAAATAAAAAATCGAACAAGGACTCAGGAAAAATCATGATAAAAGCTTTAAAGCTCAGCAAAATCAAGGCTTTCATGTTGTTTCTTAAAGTGCACCAAAAATTCAGACCTTATAGTATTATATGTGCTATGCACATACGCGCGAGCGAAGATGCTTTGAGTGTTCATGAACAGGTGTTGAGGTTTCTACGAATAAAACATGAAAAAACGCGTGCAGCAGAAAAGCAGGCCGTTACAGAGAATAGTACTAATGTCCGATGCACCAAAAATTCAGACCACATAGTATTATATGTGCTATGCACATCGCGTGAGCGAGAGTACTTTGAATTGTTTTGAGTCATACAGCGAACATATCTGGATACTGATGCGGTGCAAAAGATTACAAATTCCTTAGAATTATGGGCTTTACAGCCATTTTTCGAGGTGCACCAAAAATTCAGACTTTATAGTATTATATGTGCGTAGCACATCGCGTGAGCGAAACAGCAATGAATAATTTCAGATATACAATTCAACAGACAATTCTCAGATTCTGCAATTTCAATCTGAAAAATATTTCGGAAGGCACATTTTCGGGAGAAATAAAAATCATACTCATATCAGGAAAGTGGAATCCCCACTTCAGACAAAAATATTTCAGATCAAAAGAAAGGAAGAACATATGGATATTAACAAAGAAGAACATATGGATATTAACAAATTCGAATGTAACGGACGCCTGTTATCATATAGGGTCAAGAACAACATTTATATTCTTACAGTGCTTGTTATACGCGGCAAATTTCGCAACAGATATGACATTCACTTTAAGGGAGATGTTATGAAAGGCAGAGAGCTGGTCACAGGAAAAGGAATTAACGTAAAAGGTTATGTTGTCTCACATGTAGCAAGGGATGAAAACAAAAAGCTTATAGACATTACATTTCTTGCAGGTAAAGAACTTACTCAGGAGAGTACATTTGCATCAGCATTTTCTGATGCCAAAACTGGTGTAAGCAAAGACAATTATTTCAAGGGAGCTGTTTCCGGCGAAATCGTATCTAAAAAAGAGTCTAACGGCTATACAAATATTTTTGTAAGAACCGGCGGAAGCGGAAGAAACCAGACTATCAGACTCTCTTACAAAGGCAGCTTGAACGCAGAGCTTCACGACCGCATCAGGGCTACATATAATGCCATCATGAAGGTTGTCAGCAATAAAGACCATGACAGCATCGCATTTGATGGCTACATAACAGAGTGGGAGAAAGAATATCTGTCCGCAGCACCGGACACAGAGCTGTAATTTTATATGGAAAGCCATAGCGGAGGATTAAATCTATCATACTCTCAGTAAAAGAAAGAAAAGAGAGAACGATTATGGACACTGTTTATGGCACATATTACAGAACACTGCAGGACGGATATAATAAGGCGTTTGTTTTGTATGTAACCGACATTACAGGTTTTTTGATAGGCAGTCCATACTTAAATTGTGAGGGAGTGATTCTTCATAAAGTAGCAGGACTGCCTCTTAAACTAAATGGGAGGTACAGTAAGACACGAAAAACTTTTTTCGTTGAAGATTATGAGATTGTTACAAGAACTGAAAATGATGTTGTAAATCTCTTAAGCCGTTTTGAAATTAAAAAAAGCGATGCAAAAAAAATTGCGCGTGAAAGCAGCAATAACGTCTTTGAATACTTCAAGGATAATGCCGTAATTCAGAAGCTGCAGGACATCGGAATATCCCAGAATGATGCAGAAACGGTATACATGTGGTGTAATCAGGTCAATGATTATGAAGCTATATACAGATACATCAAGGGCATAGACGGAGACCTTGCGGCAGTAGACAAAATATACAACAAATACGGACACATAGGTGCGGATGTTTTAAAAGAAAACCCTTATATGCTTTTATATGCAGGCTTTTCTTTTGCCGACTGCGAATCTTTAGCAAAAAGAAATGGCATTGAATATTTCAGTGATGAGAGGATACATGCTCTTGTCAGGTACATTATTGAGTCGGACCAGAATGCCGGAAATGCAAGAATAAACATACAGGATATTATCACAAGGGCAGACAGGCTCGAACGAAAGCAGGGCCTTTATAAAACAGATCCCATATTCATCCTCGCCGAGCTCTCAAAACATGGATATGTGCTCAGGAAAGAGGATGACGTTATATATGTGTATACAAAACAGATATACACAGAAGAAGTACAGATAATAAGTGCTGTGAAGAGACTTTGCAGTACACCAAAGGAAAAGTATACCGGTTCCCTTTCTATCAGTGAACTTGAATCCATGTGCGGCATCACATATGGCAAGTCTCAAAGAGAAGCTCTGTTTCTGCTCGATACACCGGGAATCAAGGTTTTAACCGGCGGCCCGGGAACAGGAAAAACCACAACATTAAACGGAATCCTCACAAAATATATATTCGAGCATCCGGATGGAAAGATCCTTTTGTGCGCGCCTACGGGCTGTGCGGCTAAGAGAATCACAGAGTCAACCGGAATAACAGCTTTTACAATTCATAAAGCACTTGATATAAGGCCATTCAATGAGGAAAAGATGATAGCAAACAGAGAGATTTTGGACTATGACTGTGTCGTAGTTGATGAAAGCTCAATGCTTGACATGTCAATGTTTGCAATGCTTGTATCTGCATTAAAGACAGGCACCACGCTGCTTTTAGTTGGAGATAAAGACCAGCTTGAGAGCGTTGGGTACGGTGATATTTTAAATAACATCATAGGGTGTGGACAGATAGAGGTCAAGTCTCTGGATGTTAATTACAGACAGGGCGAGAACAACAGTATTATCATGAATGCACAAAAAATCAATCATTCTGTCACAAGCCTTTTGTTTGACGAAAAAAGCAGGCTTATCCGGAAAAAGAGTGAAAAGGACATGATCTCAGATATCGTCAGCCTGTATGTCAAGTACTTTGATGCAAATGATCCAAACAGTGTAAAAATATATACCCCTACAAGGAAAGACAAACTGACTTCATCAACAAATCTTAATAATGTCATCAAAAAAATAGTTAATCCGGTGGACGGCAAGTCAGTTACTGCCAACGGGTTCACATTCTCTGCGGGAGATTTCGTCATGATGCGCAAAAATAACTATGATGCAGGCTACATGAATGGTGATGTAGGTATAATACGAAGCGTTGATGTAAGGGGATATACAAAGAGAATTACGGTAGCAATAGACAATAATCTGATAGAGATTACCAATGCGACACTTTCAGACATGGAATTGGCATATGCACAGACTATACACAAAGCACAGGGAAGCGAGTGCAGATGTGCTATTATAGTGCTTCCTGAAGAGCCGAGAATTATGCTGACGAAAAAGCTTGTGTATGTTGCAGCCACAAGAGCAAAAAAAATCAACTATTTTATTTCAGAAAACAACGCTCTTGAGCAGGCAATTAGAAGCAGGCATGCAACAGTAAGAAATACAGGCCTGACAGAAAAGCTTAAAAATGCGCTCCTTATGGAGTAATAAGGGCGGCTGTATCTTGTGATTAAAGTCACGAGTTTTAGCCGCCAGTTAATAAAGACTAGGAGGTGATTTTTAATGAAAAAGTACATAGCTGTACTGTTATGTGCAGGCTTGTTTTTGACTGGCTGTGCATCACAGGAAAACCCGGGCATGCAGTTCGAAGAAAGTCCGGCGGCATCACACAGTGCAATAAAGACCATAACACCAGATGATAAGGTTGCGGAAATGGAAAACGGGTCAAAAAATACGGAAACAAAAAACTTTACGAAACTTGAGCTTAGGGATTATCGGATAACTGCCTATATAGATAATTATTTCAGGCAAAAAGCAGATGAGACAGTGCAAAACAGCGATGATGGAAATGTTGATGCAGTTATTGACAGTAAAAAAGAAGTCATAGAAACAAAATTCGGTGACACCGATACCAGTACTGATGAGATGCTTAAAAATATCAAAACAGCCGAGAAAGAAGGTGGTGTGCCTTCTGGAACAGATTATGATAAGAATATATTTGAGAACCAGTTTATGGATAATGGGAGATTTGTTATAAACGGGCAGATTAACTATCTGTTTTCGGGGCTGGATAAAATTCCTTTTGTCTCCACTTTTGACATAAAGTATTCAGATACGGAATTAAATGCCAAAGAGCTGAACAAAATCTGTGATGAGTTTGGAAAGCCCGATGGTTATATAACAAAATCAGATGGAAAAGGTAATTATATATGTCTTGTGTGGGAAAAAGGAAATTATGACATTGCAATACCTTTGTACATGAGAATGGTTAATGATATACAAAGGTATGGCAATGTGGCGAAATCATACTCTGCAATTGTGCCGAAAAAATATTTCACAGAACTTATAAGCAGCGAAGAAGGTTATCTTAGTATGTTCATGCAAAGAAATTATACAAAAGTATTATAGGAGGAACGACGAATTGAATTATTCTGACAATATTTCAGTAAGAATACGTCCTGAAAAAGTCATTAAATACATGTTCGTAAAAGATGGTACGACAAGCATTGTCAGTATTACGTCGGCAGGACTGTTTGTTACGGCTGTTATAAAATTTATCAGGTTCTTGTGTGATAACACAACAGCTGCGGCAGAGGAGGTCTGGAGTTTCTGCCTGACAGGCGGGCTGACAGCGGCACTTTTTTCAATTACATACTTTCTTGAAAAATGTAGGCTTGAAGAGGCCGCAGAAGAAAAGCTGAAAGAAAAGAGAAAACAGGAAAGACAGAGGCAGATAAGACGAAAGGAAAGAGAAAAAGCAAGGCTTGCTGAAACAGAAAAGAAAAAACAGGCAGAGAAAACAAAAAATGCCAAAAGCACATCAAAAACTTATATAGAAGGACAAAAACAAAAAAGAAAAATATCATAATTATATTAGAGATATTTTTGATTTGTTTTGGTTCGCAGGATCCGCAGAAAATATCTGCGGATTTTTTAAGGAGAAAAATACTATGAAAGCTCTTATAAAAAAGATATATACACAGGATGAGACCGGAAACGGAATGTATCAGTATGACATGTATGGAAAAGAGGATATTATAAATGCCGTAATTCCAAATGCATACGTTGGAATGGAAATAGAAATAGAGGAAAAAGACGGAATAACAAGAGTGACGCCGACTGAAAAAAGTCAGGGAATTGCACATTTTTTATGCAGCTATGTCAAAGGAATTGGACCTGCAAAAGCTTCAAACGTAACATGGGATTTCTTTTATTACGTTTCAAACGAAGACGTTGAGGCTGTATGTGAAACTCTTAAGATAAAAGAAGATAAGGCAAAAGAAGTCATTTCCATATGCAATGACAACAAGGACATGCTGGAGCTTTACATGCTTACAAACGGTGTCTGCACAGAGCTTGAGCTGTCAAAAATATACGAGACATACAAAGAGGGCAGTGCAAGCGTCGTCAGAAACAAGCCATATTCGCTTACGGACATTCATGGCTTCGGCTTCTTAAGAGTTGACAAAATTGCCTGCGCAACAGGTGTAACAAGAGACAGCACAGACAGGGTGGCTGCGGCCATAGAATACTGCCTTACAGAAGCAGCTTATCAGAACGGCAACTGCTTTCTGTACAAGGGGCAGCTTATGGAAAGACTCTACAGTCTGCTTGCCGATGTTCCAAAGTCAGCTGGAAAAGCAAAAGAGAGAGCCGTTTTAAATGCAGTAACAGACTGGGACAACAAGAAAGAAAAATTTATCAAGGCATACAAGCCGGAAATGGAAGAAATCCTGCTTCTGGACGGATGTGCCATACAGAGGGAAAAACTTGCAGATATTATCCCTGATGCATGCGAAAAGGGTGTCAAAGACTGCCGCTTTGTGATTGAGGATGACAGATTTTATCTTTTCAAGATGTATATAAGTGAAATGTCATCTGCAAAGCGTCTTAGGCAGATGCTTGATGCAGGATGTCTTGTAAAATTCACGCCTGATATATTAAAACGTGCAGTAAAGGATGTGGAAGACAGAAAAACTGCGCTTTTGAGAAGTCAGGGACTGGGTGATTTTGTCACAACAGACGAGCAAAAAAACGCCGTGAGGCTTGCCGCATTAAGCAGGGTGTGTGTTATATCGGGTGGCCCGGGACGAGGAAAAACTGCCATAGCAGAAATGATAGCAAAAGCATATGAGCTTGCAACAGGAGATGAAAAATGCTGCATAATGGTAGCTCCCACAGGAAAGGCTGCGCAGAGGATTACGGAGTCAACAGGGTTTCCAGCATCTACCATCCATAGGATTGTAGGGACAAGGAAACCGATTGGCAAGCTTATCATCGTTGATGAAAGCTCCATGATTGACATTGAACTGTTTGCAAGACTGGTTGCGTGGGGCGAGGAAAGCACATTTGTATTTCTTGGCGATGTTGACCAGATAGCTTCAATCGGACCGGGAAGGGTGTTAAAGGATCTGATGGAATCCAATGTAATTCCATACATCAAGCTTATTCAAGGACACCGTAACAGTGGTTCAATAGCCAAAAATTCAGAAAAAATAAATGAAGGCAAACCGGTATATACATACATCATAGACAATGCATTTAAGTTTATTCCGTCAACAAAGGAAGCCATTACAAACACATTCCTGCATTTTTACTTCCTGAAAGTGGCTACATACGGTATAAAAAACGTGCTTGCAATTACGCCTTCGAGAAAAGGAATGGTTGGAATCGACGCATTAAACCGTGCCATTCAGGAGAAATACACAAAAGGACAGCCAGAAATAGCGCTGCCGCAGGGCGGGGTATTCAGAGTCGGAGACCGCGTAATGCATATAAAAAATAATCTTATGTTTAAGCTCAAAGCAAAACAGGAGGATGGTTCATATAAAGACATAATGGGTGTGTTTAACGGAGACATGGGCACTGTTGCAAAAATCTGTGATGAGGGAGCTGTTGTTGTGTTTGATGACGGAAAGATAGGCGCATATGCAAAGGAAAATTTGAGTCAGCTTACTCTTGCTTATGTAATCACAATACATAAATGCCAGGGCTCAGAGGCTGCGTGTGTGATCATGGGTGCAACATTTGCCGACTGCTTCCTTATGAACCGCAACCTGTTCTACACAGGAGAGACAAGGGCAAAGAAAGAAATGGTCTTAATCGGCGAACAGAAGCCTTCAAAAAACGGTAGGTTTATGACAAATGCTTTTAACTATGCCGCTTACAAGGTTAATGATGATATGAGACAGACAACACTTGCAGACAAAATTGCAGGCTGACAGATGATGCAGGAGAACCCGGATAAGATTCGGGTTTTCTTTTTTCTAGCATACTTAATATGAAAAAAAAATAAAAGAAAAAAGGAGAAAATCAAATGAAAATTTCAAAAATTATTGTCAAAAACTTCAGAGGCATCAGAGGAGAGCATACATATGTCCTTCCTCATATTGCAAAGCTGACAGGTCCAAACGGAAGCGGAAAGACATCCCTTCTGGACGCAGTCCGCTACGTGACAGGAGATGTCCTTCCTGAAGGCAGCCCGGTGACAAACGGAGAAAACTATATGTCCGTGTCTATGTTTTTAAACGGCACAGAGTACACAAGAGGTATAAAAATCTCAAAAGAAGGCAGAAATGCTGGTTTCTGCAAGGTCGACGGCCGAAAAGTGTCAAAAAAAGACTTTGACCAGGCTGTTGAGACCGAGCTTGGTTTTTCATTGGAGAACATCCGCAACGTCATGAGTGCGGACATCTTCAAAAGCCTTGATTCAAAGGGATTTGGAAAGTTCATTCTTTCATATATTCCACAGAAGTTAAGCAAGGCAGAGCTTATCGGTCAGGTGCCACAGGAAGCGGCTGTGCTAAGAGCATGCGAAGAGGTCATTCCTGATGATGCTGTAATTGACATGGACACAGTTGATGAGCTGTATCATACATTCTACAGCACAAGAAAAGACATCAACGCCAGAGTTAAATCCCTTCAGGCATCGCTTGAACTGATTCCGGAAGAAATGCCGGGTGTAACACAGGAGATGGTTAATGCAAAGGAAGGTAACATTCTGATTTATGACGAGAAGGTGAAGACTTATAATCAAAACCTTGCCCGCTATGAAAGGGATTTAAAGCAGCTTGAAACACTGCGAAATTCTTTAATATCAGTACAGGATGAAATCGCAGCGCTTGGCGCTGTCAATGCACCTGATCCGGCACTGGCAGTTTCAATCGCTTCTGAAAAGGCAGAAAAACAGAAGCGCATCACAGACGCGCAGGCCGCAGTAAAGGCTGCCAAAATGTCAAATGACACCTTGAACAGAAGCAAACAGACGCTTTCTTCAAATGCATGTCCGTTTAGTTCAGAAATTGTCTGCACAACAGACAAATCTGAAATCCTTAAGGGAATTGACGAAAATATCCATATCAACAACATGGCTATTGAGTCACAGACAAACCTTGTTGACGGACTTAAGTCTGACCTGCAGGCAGTTATTGACAAAGAGACAGCTTACAGGAATGCAGAAAAGGCATATGAAAAATACACCTATCTGCAGAAACAGGAAGCTGAGACGAAGAAGCATCTGTCAATGGTGAACCCTGTAGAGCCTGAGAAGGTGCCGGCACAGGATGATATCGAGACAGAAAGAGCCCTTGTAAAAGAGATGAAAAATGCTCTTTTGAACAGGGAAAAGCGTCAGATGTATGAGGCTGACCTTGAAAAGGCCGCTGCTGACAGTGATACATACCAGAAGCTTGTTAAGGCGTTTGCTCCTGATGGTTCCGTTGTCAAATATGTAATGCAGTTTTATTCAGCAATTCTTGACGATGCAGTAAATTCAACTGCTGCAAAAATTAAGGATGGCCTGAAGCTGCACTTCACACCGGAAAACGGACTTAAGGTAAAGGCGAATACTGGCAATGGCTATATTTCATACGAATCGCTGTCAAAGGGTGAGCAGATAGATGTAATTTATCTTATCATTCACCTTATAAACCAGCTGTCAGGTTCAAGAGTGCTGCTCCTGGATGAGACATCAGTCCTCGATGATAAAGCATTTGACAAGCTTGTAAAAACTATCTGTGAAAACAGCGGTGAGTATGACCACATCATTTTAAGCGGCGTCCACGGACACAGCATGCTTGATGATATGGGAATACCAGAGCTTGTTGAGAAACAGCCTGAACAGGTTGAAGTTCAGTCTCTCAACTAAATAATTTTCATCAAAAAAACATCGTCAGAAATGGCGGTGTTTTTTCTTTTTGGAAAATTTGCTTATATGGAAACGATAAACGGGCAGAAACAAAAATCATACTTACTATGAAACGCAAAATTCATATTCTGCCGGTATGCGCATGCATACGGCAGGAAATTTAAAAGGAGGAAACATAAACAGTGAAAAAAGGACTTGTTATAGCAGAAAAGCCTTCGCTTATGCGAACTATCAGGGACGTTTATGAAAAACATAAAAACGAGCTTCCATATGAACTTGAGTTTATCGCACAGCAGGGACACCTGCTCACATTAAAGCTGCCGAGCGAGCTGGATCCGGAGCAGGCGAAGTGGTCTTTCGACCATCTTCCGTTTTTTCCGACAGAACATGGCGGATGGCAGTATAAACTGATTACAGGAACAGGTATTGCGGCGAAAGCAAAAGAAAAATATTACGATATAAGGGATGAGCTTAAGAGCGGGGACTATGACTTTATAGTGCATGCAGGCGACCCGGATCAGGAAGGAGAGCTTCTGGTTGATATTGTGCTGCAGTCACTTCACAACCATCTGCCTGTTAAGAGATACTGGTCAAATGATAATACAGAGGAAAAGGCGCTTGAAGCATTAAAGAATTTAAGGGATGACGATAATGACCCGATGCTTATAAACTTTAAGAAAGCAGGATACTGCAGGCAGCATGTGGACTATCTTTACGGAATGAATCTGTCGGAAGCTGTATCACTGCAGATGGGCGGCCGCGCTGCAATAGGACGTGTTAAGACATGGCTTCTTGGAATGGTTGCAAGAAGAGAGGACGAAATCAAGAATTTTAAGCCGTCAACATGCTATGGCATAAAAGCTTCATATGCGGACGGTTTTGACGGACAGATGTTTGACCAGAAGACAATAAAACCCGACAAGAATGATAATGACAAGGATACAGACGCAGAAGAAAAGCAGGGCTACGTTTATTACGATACAGAGGCCGAAGCAAAAGCAATTGTAGACGGACTTGGAAGAAAAGCAGTTGTTAAAGACTTCCAAAAAAAGCTTGTTACTACATATGCACCAAAACTGTTTGAGATGACAGGCGCACAGGTCGCAGGAGGCAAATTAGGTTATGCGATTGATGAGACATCATCTGCGCTGCAGTCGCTGTATGAAAAGGGATACCTCTCTTATCCTCGTACAGACTGCGAGTATCTGTCGAGCCATGAAAACTTCCATGCAATGATTGACTCATGCAGAGCGGTTCCTGAGCTTGTGCCGTATATTGACAGCATAAACGAGTCGGGAATCCAGAGGGTCCTTAAATCCAAAAAGTATGTTAATGACAAAGCCCTTACGGAGCATGGACATTCGGCTCTTGCGCCTACTACAAAATCACCTAATTTTGCATCATTGTCAGATACGGAAAGGGATATATACACCCTCGTATGCAGACAGTTTATAGCCATATTTTTAGATCCACAGAAATCAAAAAAAGTAACACTCGTGACGGAAATTGATGGGCATACCTTTAAAAGCGCAGGAAAAGAAATGGTCGATGAGGGATATTTGAAGATTTTTGGCACAAAGACAACCGACAATATAATTCCTGCATACAATATAGGCGATGTGATAAAGGTAGACAGCATTGATACCGTATCAAAGACTACTAAATGCCCAGGACATCTCACGGGAACAGATCTTGCTGAAATGGCGAGGGAACCACACAAATTCCTTGAGGATGAGAGCTTAAAGGCACTGGGCGATAAGCTGCATATTGGCACATCTGCCACAAGAGGTCCTATCATAAAACAGCTTGTTGACAAGGATAAATACCTGCATATTGTTGCAAGGAAAGGCGCAAAGCAGGGATATCTTGAGCCTACAGATGATGGATACAGAATATACCAGAATCTTAAAAACGAAGAGATGTGTAAGACGGACACAACTGCACAATGGGAGCTTTCCCTTGATAAAATCAGAAACGGAGAGCTTGACAGCAGAGAATTTGAGCATGACATGGAAAAGCATATTGCAAGGATGGTTGAAAAAATCAGACTCACCGAAATGGCACAGTTTGCAAAGGCAAATGCCAGCAAATTTAATGTTCTGTGTACATGCCCAAAGTGCGGAAGCGACATTATAAGCGGTCCGAATAACTTCTTCTGCAGTGGAAGAAAGGAAAAAGGCTGTGAGATAGGTCTTTACAAGACAATACTTGGCGCAAAGATAACAGATGATGACTTCAAGGCACTCCTTGAGGGTCATGTCATAGAAAAAAAGCTCAAAAAAGAAAGCAGTGTATGGATGCAAAAGCTGAAGTACAATGTTGATGAGCATAAGCTTGAATTTGCAAAGGATGAGATAAAGAAGCTCGAATTTAAGTGCCCTGCATGTAAGACTGAGGTTGAAGATACGGGCCGTACGGTTAAGTGCCCGGGATGCGGATTTACCATATGGAAATCACAGTGCGGACATGTCTTAAAGGACAGTGAGATTGAAGACCTCCTCACAAAAGGCAGTACAAAGACGATTAAGGGACTCAAATCCAAAAAAGGCACAAGGTTTGATGCAAAAATCGCAATTAATGATGACCTTACCGGCACAACATTTGTTTTCCCGGATAGAAAGAAGAAATGATATAAGATGGCAGGCTCAAAACAGCCTGCCATATAAGAGAGGAATTAAGATGTTTGAAGTAAAAGAAAATGAGCTTATTGAAAAAATGAAGTGCAGGTATGAAGATGAGAATGGCAATACCGCGACGCTGTTCAGACAGCCTGAGCGCGGTATAATCAGGATTGTATTCAAAAGTCCCAAAAATGTCACCTTTGACAGGCTGGAAATAAACGTCTCAGAGCCTGGGGGTGGCTGCAATTTCAATTATTCATATGACAAGGAGGATGAGAGTGTTACCAAAGAGTACCTTGATTCATCAATCAACAATATATCCATGTTTGTCAATCATGTAGTTGGACTGGATAATGCCATAAGACTGCTTGGAACAGCACCAGATATAATGGCAGATTATTTAGGATTTGAGAGTGAAAGTGAAGATGAAAGACAGGAGGCTGTATCAAGAGCCAAGTATGGGCTTATTACGCAGTACCCTGAGCTGAAGCAGCTTTTCGACAAGATATAACTGAGCATATTTTGTCTCCTTTTTTCGGATTTTTTTGTTTCTAACATACTAAAAGTATCAAAAAGAAAAAGAGAAAAGGAGAACAAAAAATGGCATATTCAATTAAGGCAGAAAAACATGAGGTTGATTTTCTAATCGGGCTCAAAGAAATTAAGGGAGAGTGTTTCTTTTCAGCAAGAACCCTTCCTGATGGAAGGGTTGAGCTGACCTTTTTGAAATAGGTTCTAAAAACATCCGGTATCATACTGGGTGTTTTATTTTTTTAGAAAAAAATAAAAATCATACTTAAAGAAGAGAAGAATAAATAATAGGAAAAAAGGAGGCTGTTATGTTTTACAATGACGTAGAACTTGGACTTTTAACATATAAAAAAATAAATGCCCCCGTACTGAATGAAGAAGGAAATATCCAATTTTATATCAATGGCTCTGATACAGATTTTAGCAGATGCAATTGGGAGCCGACGGAATACAGAAAATACAGGGATGATGAAGTAGGACGGATATGCAAAAAATATGGCGCTGGCAGAGTTTTGATATTTGACGGCGACAAGTTGAAAGAAGAGATAAGGGCTCCTGAATGCAAAACGCATGTGTATTATAACGGACCGCTCAACTGTTTCATCTTGTTGTACCGCATTACAAAGGACGACCGTTTTATCAGGAATATGGCCAAGCAGAACTTCCTTATTCCTGTAAGAATCATGACAAAAAAGGATGGATACCCTGAAATTAAATACCTTTCTTCTACAAAAAAAGGAAGCGATACAAGATACCATGTGCTGTTTTCAGATCACGAAGAATACAACAAATGGAAAAAAGCTACGGGTGGGGTTGGATTTAATGACCTTATACAGATAACAGCAGCAAAGCTTTTCAGTCTGGATAAAGCACACGGTGGCAACAGAACGTATGAACTTTGTATTAATCCGTATGGAAATAAACTTATACTGGAAAAAGAAAAAAGAAGGGTGTTTTATCAGAGTGTTAAAGAAAAACAACAGAGAAGAAAGTGAGGAAAAACAAGTGCATTTTAAAGATATTAGAGAGTATATGCCATGTATTTATTATTATGTTCCGCCATGCCCGGTGTGTGGAAGCAAAAATACTGGGTATTACAAGAGAATGACGGATGACAGCGGCTGGACATCAAAGGAAGGGTTAAAACATGGCGAAATTGTAAGAGAGACAACGGAAGTTACTGATAATAATGCGTTTTGCGAGGAGTGTGGATTTGAATGGTCGCAGCAGATAAAGCCAATAATTATAAGCAGAAAATCAAGAATGGACATGATGCAGGAAAAAGGACTTTTGGCAAGGCTTGACGCAATGAAAGAGCAACATACAAAGGAGTATGAGGAATACAAAAAAGAGCACCCGTTCATGGCAAGGTATAAGAGCAAAAGGCTGTAGGGATTAAAAGGAGAAAAGAAAAATATGAGTTACACAGATTTATTAGAGAGCAAACATCATTACCTTACAATGTTAAAAGACGCAGATGCAAGCCGCAGGGCTATAGAACGTGATTTTACACCTGATAAGGCAAATGAATACAATAAAATTATGGCTATAAGAAATACAGCATTTATCAACCTTATAAAGGAAGATGTACCATATGTTGAAAACGAGGAAAAGGAAAGCGTTCGTATTGAAATAGATGGTGAAGGCTATGACATGAAGAAAAGCAAGCTTAAACTTCTGGTTGGTGATGAAGTATATGAAAGAATTCTTGCAAGAAGCCACGAGCATGCGCAGACTCTGTCAAATCTTAAAGACAATGAAGCTGATATTCCGGAGTATCAGACACCAAGAATAGGGCAGACTATGCCTCAGCAACCGGCATCTGGACAGTATCAGCAGCCTTATGGCTGTGGACAGCAGGGAATGCAGCAGATGCCATATGGATATATGCAGCCGCAGATGCCAAATCCATATCAGCCGTATGGATATGGAAATTACGGTCAGCAGATGCCATACGGATATATGCAGCCACAGATGCCAATGCAGCCGCAGATACCACCACAGGACAACAGTCAGATATATGGGGCAATAGGAGAACTTACAAATAAGCTCAATGAAATCAGCGCAAGGGTAAAGCCTGAAACTCAGATAAAGGAAGTTGTCATAGATGACCAGATAAGGGAGCAGCTTAAGCTTTCAAGGGATGAGCTCGAAAAGGCGAAGAAGGCAAAATCGGAAGCTATTGAAAAGGCGCATGATGCCTTGAAAGACCTTGCAGAAGCCAAAAGTGCTATGGAGGCCGAAAAAACAAAACAGCAGATGCTTTCAGGAGACGTTGAATCTCTTACGAAACAAAAAGAGCTGTTGCAAAAGAGGCTTGATGAGGCAAAGGATGCTGAGGAAAAGGAAAAGCATAGGCTCAATGAGAAAATTGAAGCTTTAAACAGTGAGAAACGAGACCTTGAAAGCAGGCATGCCCGCGAAATTAATTATATAAAGAGCCGCAGTGAAGCTGAAATTGCCAGAAAAAAAGATGAAATATCACAGGCAAGGTCTCTTGCGCAGAAACAGGCTGATGAGCGCATAACACAGCTGATAAATGATAAAGACAAGAAGATAAAGGAAGCGGAAGAAAAACTTGCAGCTAAAGATGCTGAGTATAAAAGAAAAATTAGCGAAGCAAACCGTCAGATTGCAGACATCAGATCAAATGCTGACAATGATACAAAATCTATCCAGTCGGAAAATGACAGGAAAGTTGATGAACTTACAAAACAGCTCGATGCAGTAGCCGCTGAGCGTGACAAAGTTGCAAGAGAACGTGACACAATGGCAGCCGAACGTGACAGGATAAAGCAGAGTTATTTTGATAAATATAATGCTGCAAAGCAGAAGATTAACGAGGCAGTACAGAGAGCTGAAAATGCGGAAGCCGACCTCGAAAAACAGAAAAAGATGTCTGCAGACCAGAAGCAGCAGAATATCAAAAATAATGAAAACATTACAAGGGCTATGAATGAGCAGGCCAGAGAAATTAGGGAGAGAACAAGGCAAGAGGTTGAGAATATAAAAGCTCAGACAAAGCAGCAGATTGATAAACTCACTGCACGAAACAGACGGCAGATGGATGAGTACGAGCAGGGAATTAAAGAAAAAGAGGCGGAACTTCTTGCAAAAGAAAATGAACTCAATGCAAAAAGGTCTGAGATTGAACAAGTTAAGTCTGAATACTCAAAGAATGCGAATGAAATAAGGCGCGAAGCTGATGAAAAAGCCAGACAGATTCAGGAGCAGCTTAATGACACGCTTTCAAAGAATGAAGAGTATAAAAATAAGCTGAAAGAAATTAATGAAGAATCGCAGTCTATGTTGGAGAGATTTAATAATCAGATATCAGAAAAGGAAAATGAGTTTGCAAGAAAAGAAAATGAATTGAGGCAGTTGGCCGAAAAGGAAAAGGAAGATGCTTTAAGAAAGCTGCAGGAGGAGTTTGAAGAAAAGCAGCGTGAAATGGAAGAGCGGCATAAAGCAGAACTTGAAAGCAAAAAGACTGAGCTTGAAGAGGCAAAAGAAACAATCGAAGAATCGAAAGAGCAGATCAACAATCTTAATGAAGCAGTACAGGTTCATACCCAGCTTGCATATTATGACAAACTCACAGGCCTTATGAATAACAACAAGCTTTCAAAAGATTTTAAAGAGATGTCTGTTCCTACATTTGCCATGGTCTGCATTAATGACATGAAATCGCTGAATGCCCAGAATAAATCAATTGGTGACAATGCTATTAAATTTATTGGAAATCAGTTAAAGGAGCGTTTGTCTGAAAATACATACCGGTCAATGGGCGATATATTTGCAGTTATAAGTGATGATGAGGCGGATGAGGTGAGCCAAAAGCTTGATGATTTTAAAAACTCTCTTGCTACACAGAATGGTCTGTATATTGCATATGGAGTTGTCAGCGAAGATGAATGTGAAAAAAATCAGATGCCGCAGCTTGTGCGTGACAGAATGAATGAGATGAGAACACAAAACCGCGTTATTATCGCAAAGCTTAAGGAAGAAGCAAAGCGTAGGGAAGACATGCGCAGACAGTATGAGGAAACAAAGCAGAGAAATGAAGCGGAAGCAGATTCTCTTATTGACATTCAGGAAGTGCAAAGTAATAACGGAAAAATCGTCACAAGGGACATCAGCGCAGATGAGACGTACTATGAGACAATACTTAATACGGGTTCAGTCAGCAATAGCAGTGAACAGCCACATGATGATTTTGATGAAGGTGACGATGAAGATATATATGAAAATCTTTAGAAAGGAAGGCGCAGGGGCTCATACAGCACCTGCGCTGCATAAGTTAAATGTTAAAATGTACGTTATATAATAAAAAAACGCCAATTGCAAGAATGGATATGGAAAATGACAGATGTACAAACGTAGATTCTGTTATAAATCCCGAACTTGCGCCTCTTAATATAAAAAACGCACTCGAAGAAAATGATATTGATACAATAAACAAGAGGTGGTTTTCAAAGCGCTGCATACCGGAAAAGCGCGATGGACTTGAAAGTGTGTACAAGACTTTTGGAAAAGACTGGAACAGACAGTCACATTTTGCTTCACTGACAGATCAATACTGGCTTGGAAGCAGCATGGATGACAGGTGGGAAGACATAAATTTTTTCACAAGGCGTTATGACAGGGCAATAGGTGATGCTTTTTTCAAAAGCTGGCAGGTTGACAAACTCAAATCGGATGACAGCCCGGATATTACAACAAACGGATTAATCAAAAAAAGATGGCTGCAGCTGGACGGCTACACATCATATCTTGTAAAGGCAGGCAATCCGAAACTGCAGCAGGAACCGCTTAATGAAGTCCTTGCCACAATGGTATTGAAAAAACTTGATATAATCCCATTTGTTCCATATGAGTTCAGGGTGGAAGGATTTACGCTTTGTTCTATATGTAAGAATTTTGTGGATGAAAATACGGAATTTGTTCCGGCGTCACATCTTGTGCTGCCAAGAATTGAAAAGGAGGACGGAAGCGACATTTATGAAAAGACACTTCTGGTTGCGGAAGAAATCGGTATAAAAGGATACAAAGATTTCATGGATAAAATGCTCATGGTTGATTATATTATCCAGAACACCGACAGACATCTTGGTAATTTTGGTTTTATCAGAAATGTTGAGACAGGAAAGTTTATAGGCCCGGCACCTCTTTTTGATAATGGAACTGCATTCTGGAATACTGCAAAAAATGGTGAGGCCTATCAGGATAAACTCAAGATTCCAAACCTTGAGTATATTGTTAATTCTCAAAAAGAAAAATACAGGGACAAGTTGAAGGTGCTTGGCAAAGATAACGGTTATATAAGTCTGATAGATGAATATCCATACATAACCTTAGGCCGCAAGGAGCGCATAAAAGACGGCATGGCAAATATGTTTTCGCAGGGTATTAAAGTAAGCAAAACAATGCTGGAACGTGAGGCAAATTGGTCGGCATCTTTGGAAAAATAAGAAAAAAACATACTTAAAACAAAAAGAAAGGAAGTGCAGATTTATGGCTAGTGCAGCAGAACAGACAAGTAAGCAGCTTGTTGATTTAATAAAAAAAATGATGGAGGCGCTTGAAAGGTATATGAAAGACCTTGCAAAACAGGAAGCGGCTTCAAAAAGCTACGCATATGCAAGTATTATAGATAAATATGTGCAGAAGGGAGGCCAGATAAAAGGATACTTTTTAAGTGATGATAAGTTGTATAACAAGCATCTCAAACAGGAGATGGGAGAGAGAGATATGCCGTTTATTGAGTATAATGTGAATGGAAGAACTGTACTTGCAATAAGGGATTGTGATGCAGAGGAATTCAAAAAAGTACAGGAACAGACAAAAATTAATGAACAGCGTTATTTCCAGATTGTTGACAAAGAGGAAATGGCTGCAACTTTTGAAGGCTCTCAGAGAATTCCGGAAAAAGATAAGAAATTCCTTACAATAGACGGAATGGATAAGACAATGGCGCAGATGCTTGCAAATAAGTGTAATGATATAACAAAGGGATTCATGGTTGGAATTAACAAAAATGAAAAGTCAACAGATCTGATGGTGCATGCAAAAAGGACAATTGTGCTCGGAAAACCGCAGGGGAAAAACGTATACAGTCAGGATTTCTGCCGTGCTTATCTTGCAGCAGCTTTTTCCGGCTATGGCCCAAACCGTGAAAAGAATATGGAACAGTTAAAGATAGATGAAAATCTGAACAAAAAAATCAAAGAATTTGACGGGCCTGGTGAAATGTGGATTACGGGACAGGATGATGTTGACACCGTTATAAAGGTGACAGAACAGGGCTTTGAAAGAATGTTGGTTGAGCCGGGATTTGACGAAGATGGCAAGTCTGTAACTACATATAAAATTGTAGAAAAACATGATTTTGATGAGGAAAATTACACTAAAAATCTTGATGTAGCACTTGCAGGTATATTTGATGAGGTTATTCTCACAAGCAAGGATGAAACAGATAAGCATATATCAGGGGTGGAAAAGCAGCACTCTGAAAGACCGCAAAAGACAAAGGATGAAAGAAAGAGGAGTTTTAATGAGACGGTAGTCTGTGACAAAGCTGATTATCTTATCAAAGAGGCTCTTGAAAAAACACCATTTTTTAAGGAGCGTGACCCTGTTGCCCAGTTTGACGAGTACCGAAGAATGGCGCATCAGCTTTTTGAAGGCATTCTTGTTAATAACAGACCGGTGTGGATTGAAACACAGAAGTTTGAAGAATTTAAGACGGTATTAAAAGAAAGAGATTTTGATGTAAAAGAATATATGGAAGGAATCGACCATTCAATGGATGGGCAGGCCATTGAGTCAAAATCTGCAAAACAGGTTCTCGCAGAAGAAAAACGCAGGAAAGAAAAGCAGATGGAGGAATTCAGAAAAAGAGAAAAAAGCAGGGAAAGACAGCAGAAGAAAGAACAGAAGAAAGACGAAAGAAGTCTTTAGGGCATGATACAGCCGGAATAATCCGGCTGTATTTTTTTTGTGCGAAATAAAAATCATACTTGCCGTGAAAATACAATTAAAGTCCAGAAAATCTGGATTTGGAAAGGAAGCAAATGGCAGGAAAAAAGAAAAAGAAAGGAAGCAACACCACGTTATATCTGATACTCGGCACAATAGGTCTGGTCTTTGTATATCTGTGGTTTGGAGCTTTCAAGGCACATGAGGTTAACAGGGCATATGGATGGCTTTCTGCGGATACCATTAAATACTGCTTGCAGTACCCACTCGAGCCTATTGTGCATCCGGTGAAAGAAGCTGGAATGTATCTTCTGTTAATAATTGTATTTGGCGGATTCGCAATATTTTTTACAATCAATAACCAAAGACCCAAGGATGACGGTCCGAATGTAAAGGGTGATGCGCATTTTATGACGCCGGAAGAAATCCACACATATGACAGAAAGTACGTTTTAAATCCGTATTATGGTCCCGATGAAAAAACGGTTGATGATGTGAAGGGTGACGGCTCATCAAACGGCAAACAGCTGTTTGAAAAGGATCCACCAAAGCAGATAGAAGCAGAGTGCAGACGTCAGGCGTGTATTGTATCATCTTCAATATTTCTTTCGTTTGACAACATCTGGAGCAGAAAGAATACAAATGCACTTATTGTAGGTACTGCCGGTTCAGGTAAATCGCGTTACTACGTAGGTCCCAACATATTGCAGTGCAACACCAACTATATCATAACCGACCCTTCAGGAGACCTTTTTTCGCAGTATGCAAAATATCTTGAAAATAACGGATACGATGTTAAAAAGCTTGATCTTGAGGATATGTATAATTCTGAAAGATATAACCCTCTTAAATACCTTGAGGATGAGAAGGATGTATTTACACTTGTCAACATGCTTATTGAAAACCTCACGGCAGCATCCGGCGGCAGTGGAAAAGAGGAGCCTATATGGAAGGACTCAAAGTCAGCCCTCCTTCGTGCAGTTATATTCTTCCTCTGGGAATATGAGTCAGACCCGAAAAAGAAAAACTTTACAAATGTCTTAAGGCTCATAAACAGTGCAAAGTTTGATGAAAATGCCGCAGACAGCGATGACAATTATATCAATCCGTTTGATGAGATATTTGAAAAGATAAGAAGCTTTGACCCGAATTCGCAGGCAGTAACACAGTATGACATTTTCCAGTCTGCCGGTACAGGAAAGACAAGGGACAGTATCCTTATCACTACAACATCACAGCTTTCACTGTTCGGTTCTTCAAATATCGCACACCTTACAGCAACCGATGAGATGGATCTTGACAGCTTTGCGGATAAAAAGAGTGCTCTGTTTATCTGTATTCCGACCGTAGATAATACATTCAACTTCCTTGCTTCTATGCTTTATTCACAGCTTTTTTTAAAGCTTTACAATTACGCAGAGAAGAGAACAAAGTACTCATGGCATGTATACATGGATTATACGGAGGATGGAATAAGACACAATGAAAACATCCGTGTATTTCAGGCAAAAGATGAAGAAGATTCAAAAAATGCAAAAGAAAAAGCAGAAGAACTGCTTAAAAAGATTAAGGATAAGAAGATCAAAATTGAATATGACGACTTTAAGGATCTGTATTACATCGTGACAGATGACGAGGCAAAGGAAAAGATTGCATGGCGCGGTGGAAGCGATGGAGAAAATAGGATACATAAGCTTCTTAAAGACATGGAAAAGCATGCAAAGGTTCGCCCGGGAGATAATATGAGACTTCCTGAGCACTGCCATTTCATTCTCGACGAGTTTGCCAACACTGGAAAAATTCCTACATTCTGTGAAAAGCTGTCAACAATCCGTAAGTACCGCATTAACTGTTCAATCATTGTCCAGTCACCTGACCAGTTAAAGAACATGTATGAGAAGGAATATAACGTAATCATTGATAACTGTAACATCAAGCTGTTCCTTGGTACAAACTCTCCCGAAACAGCGAAATGGGTATCTGAAACACTTGGAAACAAGACAGTCGTTGCACGTTCAGAGAGCTGGAACAGTGGAAATAACGGAGGTTCGGAAAGTTTCCAGAAGGACAAGCAGGAGCTCATGCCAGCTGACAAAGTTCTTGGTATGGAAAACTATGAGTGCATCGCAATGGTATACGGCGGCAACAACGTATACGAACAGAAATACGAAATTTCAAATCATCCGTGCTACAAAGAAGCAATGAAATACAAAGATAAATTTAAGAGCAGGCGTGTCAAGAAAAAGATTGATGACAGGGATAAAGCTGCAATGTTTGCCGCATCAAGCATTCCGGACAAGACTTCGTCTTCAGAATCGCAGGATAACGGTCAGGAGAGGAAAAGTGCAAAGGGAAGAAGCACATTTTCATCAAGTTCTGCGTCTTCAAGTTCATCATGCTATGAATCAAGCGGCATGTCGAATTTTGTAGATGAAGCAATGAATGACATTCCGGCAAGCAGCATGAATTCATCAGGTAGCAGTGAAAGACCAAACTTAAGCGACAGCGACTTAAATCCGGGCTATGATGCTGAATATGCTGCATATGAAGCACAGCAGAAGGCTGAAGCAGAAGCTATGGCATCTGTCAACGAGACAAACAAAAACCTTGCAAAAAGAGACCTTGATGACGTGGATGGAGTTGACATGTCCGATGCTGATAATCCAAAAACGCAGGAAGCCTTTGAAGAGCTGGCAAAATCGTTAGGTGTTACAAGTGATTCGACGGCAGAAGAAATAGCTGAAAAATTTGCTGCAACAACCGGAATTGTTGACAGTGACGAAGATGATGCGGAGTTCGCATTTGGAATGTCAAGTGGATTTTAAAAAATGAGTCATAGCTCAAAAAAAATAGAAAAAAAAATCATACTTACGGCGTAATTAAGCAACAAGCTGATTTTACAGAAAGGAAAAATAAAACGATGATTAAAGAAAAAATGACAAACGGTATCGCCCGTGCAAAGCGAGGCTTTTGCAACATCAAGACAAAAGCGGATTCGGCAATTATAGCAGCTGCAACAGCTGCCGGAACAACTGCAATGACAAATGTTGGTTCATGTGACGGTGCGGCTGCCCTTACAACAGCTCTTGGCTATCTTGCAATTCCCGTAGGACTTCTTGGAGGCGTATTCCTTATAATGGGTATTATTCATTACGCAGGAGCGAACTCAGATGGTGATGGTCCTGCAAAGAAGAAAGCAACAAATGAGATCGCTGGTGGCGGCATGGTTATAGCGGTTGCCGTTGTTTTAAAGCCAATGGTAGGCGCAATCCTTGGTGCTGTCGGAGTAGCGTAAACAGTATGAATAATTAATAATTATTGCCGGAGAAATCCGGCAATAACTGTATTAAGGAGGCAAAAATGCAGATAGCGTTTAAAGATGTCAGGCTCTCCAAACAGAATCTCAAAATGGCGATGTTTTTTATTCTTGCTGTCACATTTTCATTGTTTGCAGCAAGCCAGTTTGCATTTGCGGATTTTGAAGATTTTGCACATACGGAGTTTGACACGATAACAAAAGGAGTCGGCGACGTAGCAAATGAGATTTTTACTCATGACTATTATTCAAAAATCACAGAAAACGGCAGCATCCTTGCGACAATAGTAAAATCTTTCAAAATATTCGGCGCCGCATTTGCGCTTGGACTTGGTCTCATAAAAATGATTACAGAAATTCAAAAAGCCCAGGATCCGACAGATTGTGTTCTCAGATACTTTTTTGAATTATGTATAGCAATTCTTGTAGTGCTGAACATTGACAAAATTATTGAAGTAATCGACAGTCTTGGAGCGTTGATCATTAAACAAATAGGCACAGCGCAGGTTAATGCAACAACAACAAGCAAAAGCGTTGATGATATAAGAGATGCAATGGGCTACTCAGACAGCTGGTGGGGATGGCTTTCGTTTGCAATAGCTTTAATTATTCCATATGCATTTGCATGGATAGAAGGTATTGCAGCAAGAGTTATCTCATATTCAATAATCATTGAGCTCGGAATAAGACGCGCGTTCATCCCGTTCGCAGTTGGAGATATTGGAATTGAAGGACTCAGAAGTCATGGATTCAGATACCTTAAGAAATATCTTGGAGTTTATCTTCAGGAAGCAATTGTAATAGTTACATGTATCGTGCTCAGCACATTATCAAAAGCAGTGCTTGAAATTGATGCCAACGGCATAGACTTGATTTTAAATCTTCTTGGTGTAAACCTTGCTGGACTTATGGTTATGTTTAAGGCAACAAGCTGGGCAAATGACATTGTTGGCGCATAAGGAGGCGGATATATGATACAAGTACAGATGCTTGATGATATAAGATCATATCAGACTAAGTTTTTAGGGCCTTTTACCAAAAGACAATGTATCTGTCTGGCGGTCGCAGCTCCTTTGTTTTTCATATTCTTATATGTAACAATGGGAATTGCAAAGCTGAGTTTTGATACTGCTATTGTAGTAAGTCTTGTACTGCCGAGTGTAATAGCGGCATGCGGATGGATTAAAATATCAAATTTGCCATTTGAGCAGTATGTCATAAAAGTCTTATATAGAACAGTATTTACACCAAAAGTACGTCTATATAAGACAAAGCTGCCGGTAAAAGAGCAGTTTAAGTATGCAAAGAAACAGGCGGAAAAAGAGTACACTTCAAAACTTTCAAAAAAAGAGCTGAAAGCATATGAAAAGAGAAAGAAAGCAGAAGAACAGAAAAATATAAATTATGGTCAGGAAAAATATTATAATTAGGAGGCTTATTCAGTGGGTAAGAAAAAGACAGTAACAAAAGAAACTCCTTTGGGTAAACTGTTAAAGTCATGTAAAATTGAATCCCTGCCAAAAACAGTGCAGGACTCTATTCCATACACACACGTCTTTAACGATGGTATTATAGAGACAAGGCCAGGGAATTTCACAATAGAATTTAAACTTGAGGACGTAAATTTTCAGATTGCGACAGACGAGTCACAGATGGAGATATTCAGTGATTACATGACATTTTTAAATTCGTTTGACAAAGAAGTAAAATGGCAGATTCTTTTGCAGAATCATTTCATCAGCCGAGAAGATGTCCTTAAAAAAATCAGAATGGCACCACAGCAGGATGGTCTTAATGTTTACAGGCAGGAGATGAATGCAATTCAGATTAAGATGACCGCAACTGGAAAAAGTTCCATTGAACAGTCAAAGTATCTTGTAGTAAGCATTGAAGATGTCAGCTATGAAAATGCAAAAAATCGTCTTGAAAAGATAGAGTCAAATGTAGATAAATATCTTGGCAAGCTTACGGAAACATCAATGAAAAGAATGTCAACAACTGAAAGGCTTGCACATTTATACACTATATACAATCAGGATGAAAATGTCGAACCATTTATTGGAAACAGCGAATTCTTCTCGTTTGACAATCTGGCGGAAACCGGACTTATTACGAAGGACATTATTGGACCGAGCAGCATTGATTATAGAAGACCGAGCAGTTACATGATTGGAGACATGTATGCAAAGAGTTACTTCGTAAAAAAGATGCCATCACGTATGACTACGAGCTTTTTATCTGATATTACAGATATTCCATGCAGCATGCTTGTAAGCATGAAATTTGAACCTTCGGATCCAGAAGAGACTGTAAGCGCAGTAAGGTCGCAGCTTGCATCAATTGAAGGTCAGGTAGCGGCAAAGCAGAAGGCAAATGCAGAGCAGGGCATGGGTGCTTTTATCCCTCCAGAGCTTGAAAAGGCATATGAGCATGCGAAAGCGCTTATGGATGACGTGTTGTCAAGCAACCAGAAGCTGTTTTTTATGTCATTTACAATAACCCTGTTTGCGCCAAGCGAAGAACAGCTTAAGACAAATGAAACGCAGCTTATAACTGTCGGTTCGACACACCAGACGCCAATCAAACCGCTTAAGGACCAGATGGAAGCAGGATTTAATTCAACACTCCCGTTATGTGTTGATGAAACACTTGAGATTGACAGGCAGTACACAACTGAAAATGCAAGCGTATTTATTCCATTTACATCGCAGGAACTGAATCAGGATAATGCAATATTCTATGGACTTAACTCTACGACGCAGAATATGATTTTATACGACAGGCTGTCTGGAAATAACTACAATGCACTTATATTCGGCAAGCCCGGTACAGGTAAGTCTTTCACGACAAAGATAGAGATTGTATCAGTACTGCTTAATAAGAAGGATGCCCAGGTGTTTGTCATTGATCCACAGGAAGAGTATTATCCGCTTGCAAATAATCTGCACGGCAAAGTAATAGATATTTCCCCTACATCACAGACGCATATTAATCCGCTTGATATGGACATTAATTATGACGAGGATCCAATTGCTGCAAAAACCGACTTCGTTCTTGGAATGTTGTCAATTATGGTAAGTAATCCAGCAATTATTGATAACGGTCGTTCGGCTGTTGACAGATGCGTCAGAAGAATATATACAAGATACCTCGACGCATTGAGAGATAAAGGTGTAACAAATGATATAAGTGTTGCGCCGACTCTTGCAGATTTGTATCAGGAGCTGTTAAGGGACGCTGAGGACCACGGAGATTACATGGCAGAACAGATTGCGGGACAGATGGAGATGTATGTATACGGTTCGTATCATACATTCGCACACAGGACTAACGTTGATATAAAAAATGAGCGCTTTGTTGTGTATAACACAAAGAAGCTTGGTTCAGGAATGAAAGAACTTGGACTTCATGTATGTCTTAACGATGTGTGGAACCGAATGATTGATAACTCAAAGAAGCATGTATATACATATTTCTACATTGACGAGTTCCATCTCCTTCTTCATAACAGAAAGATAACAGATTTCCTTGTTATGATATGGAAGATGGCGAGAAAATGGCTTGGATGCCCATGTGGAATCATGCAGAATACTGAAGACTTGTTAAGAGATGATGCTACACGTAATATTTTAAACACTACATCATTTATTATCATGCTTTCAGAGGAAAAAATGGACAGAGATAATCTGCAGATACTTCTTAAGCTCAGTGATGCGCAGCTTAAGTATATTACAAATAACGCTAAGGGACACGGACTTATTTATACTGGCAAGATTGTACTGCCGTTTGAGTTTGATTTTCCGAAGAACACAAAACTGTATGCATTAATGACAACATCTCATGATGTAAAAGATGCGCAGTTTGCTTAACAGAAAGGAGAGGCCATCTTCGGACGGCCGGTAAGCAAAATGGAACTTTTCACAACAATAGGAAGTATTATCTGTATTATAGGTATAGCTGTATCAGGAATTATGATTGTAATAAGAAAAAAGAACAGTCCGGTGAATGTCGGGATGTATTCTGAAGAAACAATCAAAAGAGCCTCCGAATACAGAGCTGAGCTCGTCAGGGAGCAGGCTGAAAATGACGCGATGTTTGCAGAAGAGAGAAACAGCGAGAATAAGTTTGAGCTTAGTCCTGAAGATTTTGAAGCTGCAGGGAATTTTGAAGATTTTGTTAACTCTGACACGCCGAATATGCCAGACGAGAATTAAGATTCTTAGCTGCACCAATAAGACAAATATTTTAAGAAATACCCTTCTTTTTGAGGGGTATTTTCTTTGTAGAAATAAAAAACATACTTAGAAAAATATGAGAATTGAGAAAAGAGTATTGCGAAATAATGCAGTACAGAAAGGAAAATAATCATGGCAAAAAAGACAAATATGGCTAACGATAACAATATTAACAACTTTAGGCATGAAAGACGAAATGAGCTTCCGCTTGAACGTTTTAAGCAGACTGCCGGAAATGAAGTTGCAAATTCCATACTTGACGCATATGATAATGCAAGGGACAGAAAAGCTGATAACAGACAGCAGGAACAGCGAATAAGAGATTATCAGCAGGAGCGGGAAAGAACCGGAAGAAATTCAGAACAGCTCCATTTTCAGCGAAATTACAATGTGTATGATGCAGGTTTTAGCCGTAACAACAGCGAAAGCGCGCCAAGGCAGCAGTCTTATAGTGAAAATACATCAGAACAGTCTTATAGCAACAGCAGTCAGTACGCAGGCAGTGTAAGAACAACTGACAGTGCGGGACCATCGTCACGAGTTTCGTCAGGGACTGAAAATCACATGCCGGTATCTGGCGCGGGAAACAGATATGCAAATCCTACGATAGACAATAGCCGCTTAAATGCCATGTCTTCAGAGGGGCAGAGACTTGCACGTACTGAATCACCCTCATATGAAATGACACAGATAACATCTTCAGCGCAGAGTGTCCGTGGAGGTGGAAGTGTAAGCGGTGAAATCAATAAATCTGCAAGTGAAAGATACGCCGCTCATAAAGTTGCTGTCCAAACACCAAACGGAATTGTTATGGTCGATGCGGCAGATGAAAAGAAAGCTGAGATGGATTCATATTATGATGATATGATGAGTCGTAAGCAGGCCGAGCGCGTTACAGCACAGTTAAATGCAGTTGCACAAAGAATATCTTCACCAAATAGGATTCATGTGGGCGAAGATGTGGGTGGTACAATACCAAGAGCATCACGAGTACAGATGGGTTATAATGCTGGAAATGTGAATGCGCCGGGCGCAGTTGCTAGTGGAAATATGATGGCAGATGCTAAAACCAAAGGCGGAGGTATTGGTGGGAATTCTCGAACAGAAAATCCAGCGCTGGAAAATAACAGGTTTGGAATAACAGATGGTACAGAACCTGATACAATGGATATTAACCATAATCCAAACACAGTAATCAATCCAAAACCAGGGATGATGCCAGTTGATATAACAGCTCCTGTAAAAGTGACGTTTAAGCAGTCAGATGCATATCAGGGATATAAAAAGTTAAAAACAGTCAGAAACACATTCCGAGGTTCGGGAAGTAGGCAGGCGGCAGGTGCTCTGAAGGCGTATGGATTTGAACGAACAAAGGGAGTAGGAATAAAGAAGGACATTCAGAACAAACTGGCTTTAAACGAGCGGTCCCTCAACATGCTTGCTGTCAATGTTGCAAGTCTTGATGTCAGCAGAATCAATCAGATGTTGAAAACTGGTATGTTTAATGGACAGCGCCTGACAAATGACCAGCTTAAGCTGTTGTCAGAAAGGGGCGATCTTCTAAAGGTCAGAAATGAAATTAATTCAAGACAGGGCTATAACCTTTTAAACGCCGCTATTGATAATACCTTCATGCAGGCTGACGTTGTACAGGGAGCAAGAATGGCAAAAACTGCTGGCAGAATTACGGGAAAAGGTGCAAATATTGCACTCAGCGCACCCACTGCTACGGTAGGCAAAATTGCATCTGGCACTGCAAGAATGGTTGGAAGTGACAAGCTTGGAAAATTTGGACAGGTTGTTGGGGATTTTTCATCATCATCTCTTACCGGAAAAGCCAAAATGGTTGGTAAAGGCTCTGCAAAAGTCGTTGGAAAAGCTGCTAAAGCAGCAGAAAGAACCACAGTCAGAATTGTGGGAAGAACATCCGCAGGACAGGCGGCAGGCAGGGCTGTTGTAAGAACAAAAACCGGTTTAAACAGTGCAAGAGTGCGTGTTGTAGGAGGTTTGAACGGTGGACGTGCAAGAGTTGTTAATTCAAAAGCCGGGCGTGCAGTTTCTGGAATAACAAACAGGGTGACAGGCGTAGGCCGAGGTATAAGCGCCGGCTTTTCACGGCTTGGAACAAGAATTGGGAACAATCGGTTTATTCAAGGAACAAGAAAAGTTACAGGCAGAATAGGTGCTGTAAACAGAGCGAGAGTACGTGTAAAAAGCAATATTAAAAACAAGATTAATAACATGATAAAAAGCGTTACAACAAAACTCAGGTATGCAGCTCTTGGAATTATGCTTTTAATTGTGCTTATAACGTGTGTGCCGACTGCATTTATGAGTGTAGTCTCAGCGCAGGGCTCAACCACAAGCAGTAATTCAAAGACTGACGAACCGGCACTTATGCAACAAGTTGTTTCGGACATGTACAAAATACAGACAAGCGTTGAAGACGACCTGAGAGATGGAAGTGGAGGATCGGGCGTTAAGCCTGAATCTGTAAGTGTCACTTACAATGGAAGTCCTCTGGATGGCGGTCTTTCAACCATAGGTCTTTCGAGTGCGATGAATGGTGTTGCTAACATGACAACGGATGGTTTAAATATAAAATATACCGGATGTGCAGAACGTATACAGACTATTAAAACAGAAGAAAACTGGACAGAATATACCAAAACAGATAATGTGTCAAAAACTTTAATGGTTAAAACAGACAAGCTTGAAGAATACAAGAAGAAAGATACTAAAAAAAATAAAAAAAAGAATATAAAAATTTATTATAAAGATTTATGCACCACTGACGAAGGAAATCCAGATTTTGTGTCATCATGCAAAACCCCGGCAACCATAAGCGAAGATGCAAAAAGCTACACGCCTGAAGGAAAATTTAATAAAAACAGCTATTTTCTGGTAAAGGGTAAAGAGCTTGCGACGTTAAATTTAAAAAGATGGACAATAGAAGTATCAGGAGGCGCTCCGATTGGAACTCCAAAATCAAAGACAACAATAACTTACAAACCGACAGGAATTTATTCTTATGAAACTGTTTATGGTCCGGCAAACAGCGATGGTAAGCTTTCAGGTGCATATCAAGTACCCAAATATGTAAATGGAGTGTACAGAGTGTACCCTTCATTTAAAGCACCGGATCCAGAAATCAGCCTTAAATTTCAGGATGAAAATGGAAACATTGTAAGCCCTAACCAGCTTTACAAAGCGGTATGCGCGGCTGCTTCTGCGGGCACACATAATACTGTAACGGATAAACAGTATTATGAAGACTGGTGTAATTACCTGATGATGTGGATGCTCAATAAAGGTCATGTAAATATTGAAATAAAAACAGAGGATGACACCAGTACCAAGTTTGGCTGGTATGGTTATGATGACGCTGATATTATGCCTTGTAACGGAAATGAAGTAACTGGAACTGACGCAAAAAAGTACAAGTCACTGCAAAAAGGCGACCGTTTGTTTTACTCTGACACAGGGAAAAAGCTGACCGTAAGTGTTGACTATGTTGTTGACACAAGCTTTGAAGAAATATTAAAAAAAGGTGACAAAATAGATTTTGAGTGGCAAAAATCCCATTCAACAGAAAAATGCCCATGGAAAGAAAAAACATGGAAGGGCTTCCACAATAGTGACGGCACATTAAATGATACCGGAGAAAGCGCAAAGGCATGGTATGAAATGGACGACTCTGCATATGAAGATATGGGAATTATTTTCCCAGGAAATACTTATCCAGTGCTTTCATCAGCTAAGATTGATGACTACATTAATCAAATAAAGGCCAGCAATGGTGGCAGCCTGTCGGCGCAGAGAGAGTCGGTAATAAGAGCGGGTCTTCAGTATGTAGGACGCTTCGTTTATGTCTACGCAGGTGGTCATGGTTCGTATTCAAGTAAAGAGACAGCAGCGGCGACAGTTGGAAACAGTGGTGGTGTTGACTGTTCGGGATTCGTATCATTTGTTACCAATCAGGGTGGAGTATTCCATCATTCGGGAGATACCGGATATACAGCTCAGGGTGCCTGTGACTTTGCTCATTTTGGAAAAGCCACAAGCAAAGGCGCTTTGAAGCCAGGGGATATTGTTGTAAAAAATGCTGAAGCCGGAGGTTCTACAACATCGAACAATCATGTAGTAATATACGGAGGAAAATTTGACACCGGTGACGGCGCAGGCGTAATTGACAGATTTATTGAATGTACCACAACAAATAATTTAGTAGATGGTCAGGAAATACAGGAGTGCTCAGGCAGCCAGATTACAAAGCAGTCAAGAAGTACGTATATTCTTAGCAAGTATATGTATTACAGAAATCCATATGGAGATTAAATTATACACAGAACAGAGTGCAAAACAGCACTCTGTTTTTTAGAGAAAAAATAAATCATACTTAATGTAAAGACAGAAAAATGAAGAAAGGAAGATAAGAGAATGCAAAGTGTTTTTAAGACAATATTAGGAATTTTGATTATGGTAATGATTCTGTTCTCAGGGCTTGGTATACTGTGGGCAAATAATGAGGCTGTTGCAGCGGAAAGCTACATCCAGAGAGTTGCGGATGAAGTAAGCTCGGCAAATCTAAGAACAGACGTGCTGGATGCTGAAGTGGATCAGGCTAAGAAAGACGGATATACACTTTCATACGACGTCATGGATGATAACCACGGTGTACGTCATTATGTTGTGTTAAAACTTCAGTATCAGTACAAAGTAAGTGTTGCCGCATTATCGGGAACTCATGAAAAAACAATGACAGTTTACTAAAGGGAGGAACAAAAGATGAAAAAATTATTTGAAGGTATAGGCGAAATGATAGTTTACCTGATAGTGTTTCTCTGCATAATTATAGTACTTGGTATTACATATAGCAAACTGACATCTTATTAGAAAGGAGAGAAAAAGGCTTGAAGAATATATTTGAAGAGATTATGGACATGCTTGTTGAAATATTTCCAATGCTTTTATTCATCTCTATCATGGCAGCGCTTGTAATAGGCGGATATATGAATGGATGGCTTGATAAAATAGCATCATGGATGTTTGGTTAGGAAGGAGTGATAACATTTGAATAAAATAATGGAGCATATACTTGAAATTGCTTTATCAGCAATAATTGTAGTATTTCTCATCTTTATTCTCTTTGCTGGAAAAATGAACGGCCAAAATGGTATTCTTGCAGCTCTTGGCAATTCAAGATACAACACACTAAGTGATCATGTAAATCAGAATACAACTACAAAAGTAAGAGATGTCATGACAACTTTGCCTGATGACTTCAATATAAACTATGTTGATGGCACACAGAAGATTGCCATGGTAGATAATAGTGGTGTGTGGAAAAACCTGTATAACTTTGAGGATTTTATAACAATCAGGTATGAAAAAAGTGATTATAAATATGACAGATCATCAAAAAAATGGCTTATAAGAACTGGAAGCGGATATGTCAGCCAGACAGGCAGTGACCAGAAAAAGTTCAGGGTTTACGTTTCAGCTATCACCGATTCAAATGGTAAGAATGTGCTTCTGTCAGATAAGGTGGAAAACTTAAGTGACGATATTCCTGAAAAGATTTTGTATGATGAAGATAAAGACCTAATCGCTTGCTTTAATCCGGGGACATATAATTTTACGGCTAAAATTCAGGAAACAAATACAAAGAATGTAATAGAAAAAACAATATCTATCCCATTTTCAGAATAAGAAAGAGGTGAAATAATGCGAAATATAGTAATTGGAATTTGTTCAGTTGTGTTTCTGCTGATGATCATACTTATAGGTTCTACCGTTTTCGGACGAAATGCAAGACAGACGGAGCTTGACAATGCACTTAATACATCTATGAAAAATGCACTGGAGACACTTGATTCAGACCGTAACTACATTCCAAGGACAAACGATGAACTTGTGTCAGTTTTTACACAGCTATTTTTGCAGGAAATTGATTCAAAATCAGACGCAACTGTTGAAGTTCTTGATGTTGATGTACAGAAAAAGCTTTTAAGCGCAAAAGCGACATTAACATATAATCATCTTAATGGCAAAAAAGGAACTTTAACATCAACAAAAACCATCGTTATGGAACAATCAAAGAACCTGAATGGATTTGTAACGGTGAACTATACGTGGACAGATACAGATCCTGAAACAGGAACAGCCTATGGAAAATCGACCACATTCCATAACTATCAGGACAAATCTCTTAGTGTTAAAGATTCAGCAAAAACATGGAAGCTTGCAGCGGCAACAGGTATTAAGGATTCAAATGAAAGCAGTGATGAGTCAACATATGAAGATGTTAAGTCAGTTGACTTCAAGGATGCAGCGGGTAATAAGGTAACACTTAAGGTTGGAGAGTCATACTCATGCGACACATTGAGTAAAATAAAAATTGACAATGTTGATGCGTACAGCGCACTAAGTTTTACACAAAATTAGAAAAAAGCCTGTCATTTTTATGATTTCGGCCAGAACACCACGTCTATAACACCTGCATAGGCGTGGATGAATGGCCGTATATTCTTATATGGAAGCCCATAAGCGCAAACATAAAAAATCATACTTATATCAGAAAGGAGTGCAGCCATATGTCTTACAGAGTAATCCAGTATCAGATAGCACAGGATAACTTAATATACGACTACTGTGACAGCAATGCTCAGAAAGCAAAGCTGTTGTATAATGCTGCGCTCTTTCGTATCAGGCAGATTTTTA
>OLRW01000089.1_pt1 | contig 83775 bp, 66 predicted proteins | sample 1672701 | NCBI WGS metagenome assembly OLRW01 (sample SAMEA3136715, study PRJEB25190) | human gut metagenome | biome: human gut; feature: human-associated habitat; material: faeces | place: Austria | collected 2013
ATAGATCTTATTATTTTTCATGCTTTTTCCAGCCGATGGGACGCTCCTGCGAACACGCCGCAGAAACGTCCCGCCGGCTGGACGGCTTTGACCGCCCAGCTGACAGATAATAATTAAAGTGTTTCCTCAAAAAATGCCTTGAGTGCTTCGGAAGCCTTGTCCTCGTCTGCACCCTCGCAGGTAACAGTAACAGTATCGCCCTGCTTAACGCCAAGACCCATAAGAGCCATAAGCTTTGTGATGTTCACGCTCTTTCCGCCCTTTTCGATAGTGCAAACGCTCTCGAACTCCTTTGCTTTCTTTGCAAGAAGTCCAGCCGGTCTTGCGTGGATACCAACTTCGTCTGTGATAGTGTAGCTAAATGTTTTCATGATGAATACCTCCAAATAATTATTTTATCTTCAAGATCATATCTCCTGCCGAAACGCTGTTTTGTGCAACAGGTTCAACAGACGCATAATCGTCCGTGTTGCCTATTATCAAAGGCGTTGTCACCTTATAGCCTGCGGCTTTTATCTTATCCATATCAAAGCTTATGAGCAGGTCGCCCTTCTTGACCTCCTGACCGTCACTGACATGGGCTTCAAAATACTGTCCGCCAAGCTTTACAGTGTCGATACCGATATGGAGAAGTATCTCCACTCCATCGTCCGATACCATATTTACGGCATGCTTTGTGTCAAAAACGCTGTCTATCTTTCCGTCGCATGGAGCGTAAAGCTTGCCCTCTGACGGCTCAACGGCTGCGCCCTCACCCAGTATCTTTTGTGAGAACACATCGTCCACAACGTCCTCAAGCTTAACGGCAGTGCCGTTCATGTGGGAGTAAAGCGTTATTGTCTTGCCGTTAGTTTCTGTGTTTTCTGCACCCTCGGTCTGCGGTTTTTCTTCTATTTTATCAGAAGCTTTCTCAGTGCCGATAATGCTGTCAGGGTCATCGCTGTATGGCGAGTCGATAAAGTCCTCAAGGTCTGATTTTATAACTGAGACCTTTGGTCCGTAAATGACCTGAACGCCGTTGCCCTTGTGGATAACGCCCGAAGCACCGCTGGCCTTGAGCATATCGTCCATGACCTTTGAGGCGTCATTTACTGTAACTCTAAGTCTTGTTGCACAGCAGTCAACGTCTGAAAGGTTATCTTTCCCTCCAAGACCTTTGAGTATCATTGCGCTTACAACGTCTGAAGCCCTCTTGTCTGTGCTCTTTACCTTTGCCGCCTTAGCCTCGTTCACGTCGCTTCTGCGATAAAGCTTAGGTTCAACGTCATCAGGCTCTCTGCCAGGGGTTTTAAGATTCATCTTTGTTATCATAAAGTAGAACACAAAGTAGTAAACAACCGCATAGATAAGTCCAACAACAACTATCCATATCCAGTGGGTCTTTGCGTTGCCCTGCAAAATTCCGAAAAGGGTCATGTCTATAAGTCCACCTGAGAACGTCATTCCAACGCCAACGTTAAGAATGTGCATGAGCATATATGAAAGTCCTGCCAATACGCAATGAACAGCGTACATAAGAGGAGCAACAAACAGAAATGTGAACTCCAAAGGCTCTGTTATACCTGTTATCATTGAAGTAAGAGCCGCTGACAGAAGCAAGCTTCCTACTACCTTTTTCTTTTCAGGACGAGCAGTTTTGTACATTGCAAATGCTGCAGCAGGAAGACCAAATATCATGAACGGGAATTTTCCTGCCATAAATCTTGTTGCCGATACTGAGAAAACTTCTGTTGACTTTGAAGCAAGCTCTGCAAAGAAGATGTTCTGTGCGCCTGCTACCATGTTGCCGTCTATCATCATCGAGCCGCCAAGCTCTGTCTGCCAGAAAGGCATATAGAAAACGTGATGAAGTCCGAACGGGATAAGAGCACGTTCAAGTATTCCATATATCCAAGTGCCTGCATAACCTGAGTTGAGTACAAGCACGCTAAGCTTTGAGATACCAAGCTGTACTACAGGCCACAGATAGAACATTATGATACCAACAATAAGGTATGTGACAGTTGAAACGATAGGAACAAATCTTGTTCCGCCGAAGAATGAGAGCACCTGCGGAAGTTCTGTTTTATAGAACTTGTTGTGCAGTGCCGCAACGCCAAGTCCTACAAGGATACCGCCGAAAACGCCCATTTGCAGCGTGGTAATACCAAGCACTGTCGTTGTGGAATTTTCTGCCATTGCCTCAACGCCGCCCTTTGCGGTGATAAGTGCGCTGATAGTGGTGTTCATTACGATATAGGCGATAGCACCCGAAAGGGCTGCGACTTCTTTTTCCTTCTTTGCCATTCCGATAGCAACGCCCATTGCAAACAGAAGCGCAAGGTTATCGAAAACGGCGCTTCCCGTTTTGCTCATTATGTCGAGTATAGTGTAAAGCACACCGCCCTCATAGATGAATTTGCCAAGATGATAGGTTTCGATAGTTGTGGCGTTGGTGAAAGAGCTGCCTATTCCAAGAAGCAGACCCGCCACCGGCAGCAGTGCGATAGGGAGCATGAACGAGCGTCCCACACGCTGCAATACGCCGAAAATTTTATCCTTCATAATAATAATATCCTCCAAAAAATTATATCTCAGTCGAATTATCATTATGGTACCGTTAATGATAATACCGCAGCGAATACATTATATATAAGCTGTGGCAACAATGCCTATCCGCTTATTTTCTTCAGATGGATCGAAAGAGTTATCATTTCATCTTCCGATATAGTTTTAGCATAATTCTTCAAAATATGATCCTGCATATGCTTTGCACATTTATACTGCTTTTTGAATTTCTTTTTTATGATATCAGTGAACTCCTCGTCCCTGCTGAGAACATTAGGAAGCTCCTGAGATTTGAAGAGCCTTTTCGCAAGATATTTTAAATGCACAAGAAATCTTTCATATGCCACCGAGTTCTTGTTTATCTTCCCTGCCAGACAAGCGTCCGCTATCTCAGCACAGTTGTTCACCATTTTAGTGATATCCTGTATCTGTTCCATTTTTGTGCCGAGCCTTGCGTTTATGATGTGCATTGCGATAAAGCCCGCTTCATCACCCCTCAGCTCAACGCCCAAACGCTGATATATCTCCGCCACGCAATATCTTCCAAGAGCAAGCTCCTTCGGGAAGCAGTCGCTTATGGCGTCCATAAGTGGGTTTTCAAATTCAAGTCCCTGCTTTTTTCTTTCAATGGCGAATGAGATGTGGTCTGAAAGTGTTATTATGAGCGACTCGTTTAGCTGTCCGTCGATATGTGAAGAAATATAGTCCACAAGATCTGCCGTAAGCTTTATATGCTCATATGGTATCTCGGTCAGACACTCGATAAGCCTTTTTCTAAGCTCTGAGTCTGTAACAAGATACATTTTCTGTATTTTATCCTTATCAGGCTCATCACCATATTTTTTCCCAAAGCCTATCCCCTTGCCTGAGATTATCTGCTCTTTTCCTTTATCGTCTATAACGCTTACGGTGTTATTATTTATCACCTTGATTATTTTCATTAAAAAATCCCCCTATAAAATCAAAAAAACCAACCTTAATACGAACCCACACAATATGTCCGTACAAAGTTGGTCATGCCCAGTCTATAAATGAAAGGTAACACTCCAATAAAAGATGTTATGTATCAATTTCACTATAATTATATTAACACACCCATATTTATTTGTCAACAGCATACATAAAATTTGTTTTTCAAATCTGTTTTTTTAACAAATAAACTCATTTTGTTTTGTATAAAACCTACAATTATCAATCTGAAAAGCACAAAAAAGCCGTGGAAACACTGCTGTTCCCACGGCTTTCGGTATGTTAAGAGAGTATCTGTATAGCTTTATTACTTTGTCATAAGCTCGCAAACAAGGTTTGCAAACTCAACAGGGTTGTCGATAGACATACCCTCGATAAGCAATGCCTGATCGTAAAGAAGCTTTGCATAGTCTTTCAGCTTGTCCTTATCGTTAGCATAGAGGTCTTTCAGCTTCTCAAAGATAGGGTGGTTTGGATTTATCTCCAGTGCCTTTTCAGCCTTTACCTTATTGCCGTCATTCTGAGGCATAGCGTTGAGGACCTTCTCCATTTCGATAGTTATGCTGCCGTCTGATGAAAGGCAGACAGGGTGAGTTTTAAGCTTCTTTGAAAGACGGACAGTCTTTACCTTGTCGGCGATAGCTTCCTGCATGAAAGTGAACATATCCTTGTTCTCTTCGTCAAGCTTTTTAGCCTCTTCCTTTTCTTCCTCTGTGTCAAGGTCGAGATCAGCGTCGCTTATGGACTTGAAAGGCTTGCCGTCATAGTTTATCATCACCTTGATAGCGAACTCGTCAACGTCCTGTGTAAAGTAAAGAACTTCATAGCCCTTATCCTTGATCTTTTCAAGCTGAGGGAGCATTTCGATCCTTTCCTTTGTTTCGCCGCAAGCATAGTAGATCTCTTTCTGATCTTCTTTCATTCTTGAAACATACTCTTTGAGTGTAACGTTCTTGCCGTCAAATGAGGACGGGAACATAAGGAGATCTTTCAGAGTTTCGTTTGCAGCGCCGTATGACTGATAAATGCCAAACTTAAACTGAAGCCCGAATACGCTGTAGAACTTCTCATACTTCTCACGGTCGTTTTTCAGAAGCTTTGCAAGCTCGTTCTTTATGGACTTTTCAAGGTTCTTTGCGATTATCTTAAGCTGTCTGTCCTGCTGTAAAAGCTCACGGGAGATGTTCAGTGAGAGGTCCTCAGAGTCAACAACGCCCTTTACAAAGCTGAACCAGTCAGGAAGCAGATCTGCACATTTTTCCATTATCATTACACCGCTTGAATAAAGCTGGAGTCCCTTTTCATAGTCCTTTGAGTAATAGTCAAAAGGCGCACGGGCAGGTATATAAAGCAGTGCGTCATATGTTGCAACGCCCTCGTTCTTTGAATGGATATGTGCAACAGGTGGCTCATAGTCGCCGAACTTCTCCATATAGAAGTTGTTGTAATCCTCGTCCTTAAGCTCGCTCTTGTTCTTCTTCCAGATAGGGGTCATGCTGTTAAGAGTTTCGATAGCCTTGTGTACCTCAGGCTCTTTACCCTCCTCATTATAATGAGTATGCTCGACTTCCATTCTGATAGGGAATCTGATGTAGTCAGAATATTTCTTTACAAGCGACTGTATCTGATACTGATCAAGATATGTTGAATACTTCTCGTCATCAGTATCGTCCTTGAGTTTAAGTGTGATAGTTGTGCCGACGCCGTCAGGCTTGTCACACTCTTCTATTGTGTAGCCCTCAACACCGTCAGATGTCCACTTGTAAGCCTGATCGCTGCCAAAAGCCTTTGTTACAACGGTAACTTCCTTTGCTACCATAAAAGTAGAATAGAAGCCTACACCGAACTGACCGATGATATCAACATCGTCCCCAAGGTCATTGTCTTTCTTAAAAGCGAACGAGCCTGAGTTTGCGATAGTACCAAGGTTGTTTTCAAGATCTTCCTCGGTCATACCGATGCCGTTATCAGAAACTGTAAGCGTTCTGTTTTCCTTGTCGATAGCGATATTGATAGCGAAGTCGCTCTTTTTCATTCCCACAGAAGTGTCTGTCAAGGACTTGAAATACAGCTTATCAATAGCGTCGCTGGCGTTTGAGATTATCTCTCTGAGAAAAATCTCCTTATGAGTGTAGATCGAATTGATCATCATATCAAGCAGTCTTTTGGATTCTGCCTTAAATTCTTTTGTCTGCATAAAATCTCGACCTTTCCTTAATAATATTTTACTTTCTTTGAATGCTGTTCCATGTAATTAGCACTCTATCTATTTGAGTGCTAATTATATTATACAACAAGGTTGATAAAATGCAATAGTTATCACGAAATTTCTCTTATTTATTTACAAATCCATAACATTTCATCACATACCTGACAAAATACCATTTGCAAAAGCACCATGTTGTGTGTTATAATATATAGATAAGACCGAACAAGGGAGGAATAATATTTGACTACCAAAAAGTCTGTTTCTCTGCTGACCCCTGAAAAACAGCAGGAAAAGAAACTTCTTACTATAGATTGCGTGAAAATTTCACTTCTGCTCATTTTATACAACCTGCTAAACAGGATATTCGCAGTGTTATTCTTTTACGTTGCATACACTTACCACTCAGGAAAATTCACTCTTAGCTACTCGGCAGTTCTCAGCTATCTGAAAAAGCAGACCGCTTTTATAAGCTCAACTACTTTTTCCATGACGGCAAATTTGTTTATCACTCTTATGAGCGTGCTTGTTTTTGGGATAGTTTTTGCTATACTTTTCCGAAAACGAGAATCAAGCTTCATAAAGCCGAAAAAAGGCACGGCAGTAAAAGGGTTAAAATGGTTTTCAGCCTGCTTTGTGATAAACATTCTGCTGTCACAGCTCATATCTATCCTCACGGGTATACTTGGTCAAAACGGAGTGACAGTTCCCACAAGCGATTTTTCCATTCATCAGCCCTCTGCCATTGCAGTAATAGTGCAGTTCTCATACGTTGTGATAATAGCCCCTATCGTGGAGGAATTTATCTACCGTGGAGCGATCCTCACGGCTCTAAGCCCATACGGAAGGGGTGCGGCGGTGCTTTTCTCAGCACTTGCATTCGGACTTATGCATGGAAATATCCCTCAGGCGGCTTCGGCATTCGGCACGGGACTTGTTTACGCTATTATCGCCGCAAAGTGCGGCTCGATACTGCCAACAGTTATAATACACTGTCTAAACAATCTGCTTGCAAACTTCTCGTCCATATCTGATGCAATAGGACTTGAACACTATGAAACCTTCATGAGCGTTGCTGAGATAGTCATAGGTCTGGTAGGCTTTATGGTGCTTTTCACAAGTCTTAAAAAGCTTATCATTGATGACAGTGAAAACGTGCTTACACCGAAAGAATGTCGCAGATACGTCTTTACAAACCCTGCCACTATAGTATATATGCTCTGCCTTATCATACCGATAGTAAAGAGCCTTGTCCAAGCAAACAGCTAAAAATCACAAACCAAAAAACGGGTGACTGCCAATAACAAATTGACAGCCGCCCGTTATTTTTATATCCAAAAAGCCTATTAATAAGCCTTGCCCCAAAGCACCATATGCTTCGCAGGCTTTCCACAGCATACGCAGGTATCTGCTATCTCTTCCTGCTCGAACGGGATACATCTTGAACCTACTCCTGTGAGTTCCTTTACCTTATCCTCGCAAGCTTCGTCGCCGCACCACATTGCCTTAACAAAGCCGTCGCCCTTTTCCTCAAGAGCCTTTGTTATCTCGTCAAGTGTCTTGCAAACATAGGTACGTCTTTCTCTGTTTTCAAGTGCCTTCGCATAAAGGCCATCATGAACAGCCTGAAGTCTTTCATTTACTGTTTCAACAAGCTCACCAAGCTTGCAGAATACCTTTTCTCTGTTGTGTCTTGTAACAAGCACACACTGATCGTTCTCAATATCCTTTGGACCAATTTCAAGTCTTACAGGAACGCCCTTCATCTCATACTGTGCAAACTTCCAGCCAGGTGACTGCTCTGAATCGTCGAGCTTAACTCTTATGCCTGCATTTTTAAGCGTGTTGTAAAGCTCGTTAGCCTTGTCAAGAACGCCCTCTTTGTGCTGTGCTATAGGTACGATAACTACCTGAACAGGTGCAACAGCAGGTGGCAGAACAAGTCCGTTATCGTCGCCGTGTGTCATTATAACTGCACCGATAAGCCTTGTCGTAACGCCCCATGATGTCTGGAATGGGTGTGCAAGCTTATTATCTCTTCCAGTATAAGTGATATCGAAAGCCTTTGCAAAGCCATCGCCAAAGTAATGTGAAGTGCCTGCCTGCAAAGCCTTGCCGTCGTGCATAAGAGCCTCGATAGCATATGTGGCTTCTGCACCTGCGAACTTGTCGCTCTCTGTCTTTCTGCCCTTTACGACCGGCATAGCAAGCTGCTGCTCGCAGAAATCAGCGTATACGTTGAGCATTCTCTCTGTCTCCTCGATAGCCTCCTCAGGTGTCTCGTGGATAGTATGACCCTCCTGCCACAGGAACTCTCTTGAACGAAGAAATGGTCTTGTTGTTTTTTCCCAACGTACAACAGATACCCACTGATTGTAAAGCTTAGGAAGATCTCTGTAGGAATGAACTATATTAGCATAATGCTCGCAGAAAAGCGTTTCAGACGTTGGTCTTACGCAAAGTCTGTCTTCAAGCTTTTCACTTCCGCCGTATGTTACCCAAGCTACCTCAGGTGCAAAGCCCTCAACGTGGTCTTTCTCCTTCTGAAGCAGGCTCTCAGGGATAAACATAGGCATGCAAACATTTTCATGACCAAGCTCCTTGAACTTTGTGTCAAGTATATGTTGGATATTCTCCCATATTGCGTAGCCGTAAGGTCTTATTACCATACAGCCCTTTACGCTTGTATATGAAACAAGCTCAGCCTTCATACATATATCAGTATACCACTTTGCGAAATCCTCGTCCATGGAGGTTATCGCGTCAACCATTTTCTTATCCTTAGCCATTTATAAAACCTCTTTCTTATATCATTCAGGCATTGTCATTATTCTTGTTGCCGTCGTCTTTTTTAACAACTTCACTGCTGACATTCTTCTTTTTCTTTTTAAAATTAAGAGCATAGATATCCTCGTTATATATCTTATAGTTAGGATCCCAGCCGTCAATATGGGACTTATCAAATATGCCCTGTACCTTATAGTTCTCAGGATCATTCCCTGTATTCTCACCGTCCACCCTTTCGGGATCGTCCTTTTCGGCAAGCTCAGGGTGACGTTTTTCAATAAATCGTGCTATTTTTGGAGTGATAAGGCAGGCAATGACGATAAAGGTCATTATTACGACACAGCCTGCTGCCAGCTTCAACAACAATAGCAGTAATTCTTTATTCAGACAAGTCACCTCTTTTCGCAAACATAAAGTTATTATAGCACAATTATTATCCAAATTCAAGAGGTGAAATATGAATTTACCGCCATTTCTGACCTTTAGCACAAAAAAAGGCGGAACAAAGTCCGCCTTAAAGCATTTTCTTTCGTTTGAAAAAGATTATACACACTATCACTACTATTACACTAAGGGCTATAACACCCGGATACCCCTCTTTAAGTTCGGGCATATTCTGAAAGTTCATGCCATACCAGCCCGTGATAAGGGTCAGAGGGAAAAATATAGTGGATATGACCGTAAGAAACTCCATATTCTTGTTCTGCTGAGCATTGACATGGGACTGATAAGCGTCTCGCACCTGCGTTGCATATTCAAGAAGATGTACAGTTCTGCCCATGAGCCTGTCGGCACGGTCTGAGATAGTGCCGAAATATTTTTTCTGCTTTTTCTCAAAGAAGCCGTTCTCGTCCTCTTCAAGCTCTCTGCCCAGATCCATTATTTCATCATAGTAGCTTCTCAAAATAAGAAGCTCTTTTCTGATAGGCGTTATGGTTTCAAGAAAATCGTCCGTCTTGCCATCGTTTACGTTCTCCTCAAGCTCCATAAGCTTTTGCTCATGTTCCGCAAGAAGCTCGGTGTCACGGAGCATAAATTCGCTGAAAAAATTGTAGATAAAATGCTCCCTGCTCTCTCCCTGATTATGCCTGCTTCTCTGTATGCGTTGGACTAACCTGAGCGAGAACTCCTCATCGTCTATTATCACCATGTTTTTGTTGTCGATAAAAAACTGTATCCTGTGTCGGCTTCCCTTTATGTCAAGAAGCTTGGGGATAGAAAGCGTGCCTGCCAGACAGAAAGGCTGTGATTCTATCTTACAGAACACAACGTCACGCAGGGATATCACGCCCTCGTAGGTTATGTTCGCCGTTCTGAGGGTTTCCTCTGCGTGAGCAGAGTCGGTAATAAACACAGCCGAGCAAGTTTGTTCGCTTAGCTGTGTCGGTGTTATTTCTTCAAGTGAACCCTTCAGGGCAAATATTGTCATTTATCCTCGACCTCCGCCTTGGAAGCTCTTTCATAGGCAAGGTCATAGAAAAATTCCTGAGAATTGAGCGGCTCTTTGCCGTCTGAAACAAGGGTATATTCCCCATCAGAGTCAAGCTCTCTTGCCTGACAATTATCTGCAAGCATTTTGTCGAACATCATGCTTATCTGAGACTTGATATCCTCGTCAAGAATAGGTGTAGCGACCTCAACACGTCTGAGGGTATTTCTTGTCATAAAGTCTGCGGAAGCAATATATATCTTTCTTTCCTCGCCCTTGCCAAACATATAGATACGGGAATGTTCAAGAAAACGTCCTACAATGCTTATTATCCTGATGTTGTCGGTTTCGCCCTCAACGCCTGGGATAAGACAGCATATGCCTCTTACCACAAGGTCTATCTTAACGCCTGCTCTTGAAGCTTCGATAAATCTGTCGATTATCTTCTTATCAGTGAGAGAATTTATCTTCACGCCAATATAGCCCTCTCCCCCTGATTGTGCTATGGCTATCTGCTCGTCTATCATATCAAGCACCTTGTTTTGCAGACAATTCGGTGCAACAAGAAGCTTGTCAACGCTCTTTACAGTATCGTCAGAAGCAAGAGCATTGAACACGTCTATAGCGTCCTTTGCGATGTCCTTATCGCAGGTCATAACAGACAGGTCGGTATAAAGTCTTGAAGTTTTCTCGTTGTAGTTTCCGGTGCCTATCTGAGTATAATACTCGGTCTTTGTGCCTGAACGCTTTGTGATAAGGCAAAGCTTTGAATGTACCTTATAGCCCTCCAGGCCATAGATAACAGTACAGCCAGCCTTTTCAAGTCGGCGTGACCACTCGATATTATTTTCCTCATCAAATCTCGCCTTAAGCTCCACCAATACAAGAACGTCCTTGCCGTTCTCTGCGGCTTCACAAAGGGCTTCGACCACCTCACTGTGCTTTGCCACACGATACAATGTCATTTTTATAGACACAACATTTTTATCGTCAGCCGCCTCACGGAGCATATTGATAAAAGGCTTTATGCTATCAAAAGGATAAGAAAGCAGTCTGTCTTTCTTTTTTATCTGTGGCAGGATCGGCTTGTTATCGTCAAAGGCAGTAAACCTCTGCGGAACTCTCTTTTTATAGAAAAGCTCGGTTTTCTGTCTGAGTATATCCTGTATCTGGAACAGGAATGACAGATCAAGAGGGGTGCTGTTTCTGAAAACAGATTTTTTATTCACTTCAAGCTGTTTGCAGAGCAGATCAACGATATTGTTATCAAGCTGCCTTGAAAGCTCCAGTCTGACAGGTGCAAGACGCTTTCTTTTCTTGATAAGGTCAGCCATGAACTCACGGTAATCAAGATCTTCGTCGTAAAGTGCGTCAGCGTCAATATCAGCATTTCTTGTAACTCTTATAAGTGACTTTGACTTGACGGTGTAGCCCTTGAAAATTTTCGGGACATAGTGAAGGATAAGCTCTTCAGAAAGCATATACTTGCCTGTTGAACCGACCTTTATAAGGCGTGGGAAGACCTCGCTTCCGCAGGAGATAACACCCAGCTTCTCCTTGGAATTTTTGCTTTCAAGGACAACTGCGGCATAGATATCCTTATTTTTAAGGAAAGGGAAAGGCTGTCTTTTGCCCACCACCATAGGCGACAGGAGCGGAGCTATCTGATTAATAAAATACTGCTCCAACTGAGAATTTTCCTCCACTGTAAGCTTGGAAAAATCAACAAGAGCAACGCCCTGCTCGGCTATTTTCTTCATAAGGTCAGCGTAGATCTTATTTTTACGCTCGTTAAGCTCGCCCACTCTAGCGATAACGGCTTTGAGCTGTTCCTTAGCGGTCATATTTGTTTTATTTTCCCTACTGTCTGGATCGACCTCCATCTGGTCAGTAAGCGAGCCTACACGAACCATAAAGAACTCGTCCAGATTGCTCTGATAGATAGAAGCAAAAGAAAGTCTTTCACAGAGTGGCACGCACTCACGCTCAGCCTCCTCAAGGACTCTTTCATTAAATTTCAGCCATGACAGCTCTCTATTCATAAACACATTTTTCATTGTGCCATACTCCTTTTATTATGATATCAAAACATCTATACTGATTTAATATATTATATCACAAAACGGCAAATTGTTAAAGAGTTTTAAGCAAAATTCATGTAAAATATTCTTATTTTACACTTCCTATATTGTAGCTGCGCACAAAAATTATGCAAAATGACGCATTTGCTTTTTTAGCAAAAGCATAATACTGTGCAAAAAGGCAAAAATCAAAAAAGTCCAAACTTTTTGCGCAAAAAAGGTTGACAACGGGGCATAAATAGTGTATAATAATCAAGTCGCTATGAGAAACGCATATGGCGGTATAGCTCAGTTGGCTAGAGCACTTGGTTCATACCCAGGGTGTCACCGGTTCAAATCCAGTTACCGCTACCACATTTCTCATAGCGAAAAATCGGCCCGTTGGTCAAGAGGTTAAGACGCCGCCCTTTCACGGCGGAATCATGGGTTCAATTCCCGTACGGGTCACCAAATCATATGCTCGGAAACAGCGTAAATGCGTTGTTTCTGAGTTTTTATTTTTCCCTAAAATCCACTCAACCACTTATCTGCCACTTATTTTGAAAATAACCGCTTTCGACTACCTCTTGGCTGTGTTCTATGTACCCCGCAAGGCTTGCGCCCTGCGGTTGTTTTTATGCCCCGAAAACTTGTCCGAACTGTTCTTCTTCCTGCTCGTCCTCATCTTCGTAGGTGCCCTCTGTGCTGTCCTCGGAGTGCTTTTCTTCTTTCGCTTTAACCTCGTTCGTGAAGCTTAGAGCGTTGCTTATCGCATCGCAGTTGCGTGCTCTCGCCTCTTGGAACATATGGGAATATAAATTTAAGGTCGTTCCAACAACGCTATGTCCCATATCTGCGGACACCGCTACAACGTCCACACCCTCAAAAATCAATAGCGAGGCATGGAGGTGACGTAGAGAGTGAATATTTCGAAACGGTATTCCGATGCGCTCGCAGTAGCCCTGAAGCCACTCAAAGGGAGTCTGCGGATTCATAGGTGCGCCGTTCCATTTGGTGAACAGCCTGTCGTGGTCCTCCCATTTTGTACCGAGCTGTTTCGCTTCCTTGTCCTGCTCTGTCTTGAACTGCTTTAGCAGATTCATTATAGACGGTGGAAACTTTGACACACGCTTGGACTTTCGCGTCTTGGTGGTGTCGGTGTATATGCCCTTTTCCTTTGTATACTGAGATGTTCTGCGGACATGGATCAGGCTGTTCTCAAAGTCGATATCTTTCCATTCCAATCCCAGCATTTCGCTGCGCCTGAAGCCGCTGTATATCGAAAGCAGAAGGTACACCTGGTATTTCATAGGCTCGTCCCTTAAATGTTCGTAGAGTGTTTTTACCTCGTCCAGCGTATATATCTGCTTTTCCTCTTGCTCGGATTTTGGAACAACCACCCGTCTGCAAGGGTTGTCAGTCAGCATTCCCATACGGATAGCGTAGCTGAACACATCGCTGATAAGGCTGAGATGATGCACCGCTGTTTTGCGTGACAGCGGCTTTCCGTTGTTCATGTTCTTGCCGTTGATAAGCAAGTCAGTCACAAATTTCTGAATATCTCGACTCGTTATTTTGTCAAGTCTTTTATGACCAAGTGCTGGGTATATGCGTTTGGTGAGTTGTTTCATTCTCGAATATGATGTGGAACGCAGATTGACCTTTGCATATTCTTCAAACCACTGTTCGGCAAATGTCTCAAACTTGACTGCCGCAGTTATCTGTCCTCGCTTGCAGTCCTCCTCGAAAAGTATTGCTTGACGCTGCACCTCCTTTTCGATCTGCCGAGGTGTCATACCAGGCTCAGGTTTGTAGCTCTTGTACTGGTTGCGCTGCTTACCGTCTACGCCGTAGCCGCATGATACCTTTATTTCGTAAGTCCCATTGGGACGCTTTCTAATAGTCGCCATATATATTAAAACCTCCGTTTCAAAACCATGGCGCATTTCTACCGACAACATTTTACCACATCTCGGTGGAAAAGTCCAGAGAAATGCGCCGCCGTATACTTGTATCTTTCCTATGAGCTAATTTCTTACGATGTTTTTCCACGGAGATAGTTCAGAAAAATATCTTTGTTAATGAGATACTTTCTGCCGGCCATTATGTGCGGAATTTGATCGTTGATGCACATCTGACGTACTCTGTACTCGGTCATGCCGTTTACAAGAGCAGCCGCCTCCTTGATCGTAAGCATGGTGATCTTTGTTTCGTTTTTGTTTTCTGCCATTGTATTATCGCTCTCCTTGTTGTTTTGGTAATTCTGCTTATGGTATGTGTGATGTTCATTTTTACAGCTGTCCTTTCATAGTGTTTTCAAGGGTACAGTGAAATGTTGTACCCTTGGTATGTCGGAAATATATTACGTGTTCTCATGTCAGTAAAGCTGACATACAGCAACGTTTTGTTACACAACTTAATATGAGGTAAGGATTCGTCCACTCATCGGAGACCTCGTCACGTTCCGTTACTCTATCGATGCTTGTTCAGATTATTCATCATCGGCTATACCCTCATCAAAGTTTCTTGTTATCAGATCATCAAGATTGATTTTCCCTCTTGTGCGTCTGACATTGTTGACCGCCTCGCGCCTGATGTCCTTCAACTCGTTCTTGCTAACCTCAAAGACGCCTGCGAGAATAGCTATCAGCATTTCAACCTCGACTGCATATCTGAACAAGCCTTTTGATATTTTTGTTATGCCTTCATCGCTTGCCTGAGCAATGCACTCCGCAAGCTCCGGCACAAGAACATTACTCTTGGTATAGATAGTTCTTGTCGCAAGAAACAATTTCAGTGCCTGCTCTATCAGTTCCGAGCGGCTGATGTCCTGCTTTGTACAATAATCATCACACTCTGCAAGCACATCACCGGACACATAAATCCCTGTTCTGATTTTATCCAAGGTCAATCCTCCTTCTGATATTTGTAGGCATTTCTGAAATCAATAATGCCGTTTGTCCTGCGCACATCTTCAGTACACATTCCGTACAGCTTACCGACATCGGTTTCATCGACATCTGTCACCGCCGCAAGTATGTGCGACTGTATTGCAGACTGCACCGCCAGCTTGAACAATGCTCTGCTGATACGCTGCTCACTGCCTTTTACGATACCGTCAATGACAGCTGATACCGTTTCGCCGAGATACTCCGTCATATTCTCCGAATTACAATCAAGATATCCTGCATAAAACCTGATCGCTTTTTCAATAAAATCGCTCTGCGACATTGCATTTGCTGCCGCCATATGAGTGGTCAGCAGTTCTTTTACTTCCGGGTAGAGCCACACCGCCTGTTTTTCTTTTTTCGCCATGAAAACGCCTCCTTAATACTGTTCGACTTTGTCCTTTCGCTGATATTTCGGTCGTGATTTCGCAGCGTTGCCCTCTTATGGTAACACACCCCAAAACCACAACCCCCTAAAATACTGCACAAGATCTTGCCCAAACGCTCGCAATTGCGGTCGGCTTTGCCGTCCGCTGTGAATGCGGCGACCCCGCCGCTTTAACCTGCAATCTTATTCCTCTACGTCATAACCGCTTGGAAATTACCCGGCCCGTGCAATATGCCGACAGCCGATTTTACTCCATTTTTCTCATCTTCCTTCTGCAAAAAATATCTTGCTGTACCTCGCTCACAAACGCCGACAAATCGCTCACAGCGGCGTTTTGTTGGCTCGTTGGTTAAACTATCCGACCTCGACTGTGGGGCGGTACAAATCGCCCGATAGCCGTTCTTCCATCTTTAGCTTATTCAGCATCGCCACATTCACTACTGTGTTGGAGTTATCCCTGACCGAGACCGTGTTGCGGCTTGTCCTTGACAGCAGCAAGCCCTCTTTACGAAGCTGACGGAGTAGCTCATTTTTGCTAATAGAAAAATGCTCGCCCTGCTCGGCGCACAGCTTTCGCACCTCGGAGTGTGTTGTGTCTGCGAACAGGTAGTAGTGCTCATCGTCCTGCAAGCCGATGCAGTTTCTCTGACGGGGCGTGGAGTCAAGCCCTTTTGTTTCTACATAGCACCTGCCGCTGTCCAGCAGACTTTTCAGCTTCTCACAGAAGCGAGTGGTCGGATTTTCAAGCTCGATGATTTCTGCGTTTGCAGACACAGCTTTCAAAACGATCTCGTCGAACACCTTTTCAAATTTATCAAGCTCCGACTTGTTGATTTGATTTTTCGATTTAAGAAACACAAGCAGAAATGCAAACCCGATTTTCAAGTGTGCAAGCATGTCGGGTGTGCGGTTGTGAAACTTAATTCTGTTTGCACACAGCCTGTCCAGATAAAACTTGCGGTATTTCAAAAACACATCTTCGAGTGTTTTTACAAAAGCACTTTCATCATCAAGATACACATTTTTAATCCACTCAATGTAGCTTTGCATAATCCCACACAGCACTCCGTCATTTGCTAACTGCTGATATTCTGACAGGTCATCAAGCTGAACATCGTTTTCATTAAGTTCAATATTGAAGTATCTCGCCGAACCCGACACGGAAATTTCAGGAGTGTACTCCGCTGTGATAATTGCATTGCCTGTAGGCGGTTTTGAAGATTGTAACTCCGCTTTTGAATTTAGTCGCGCACGACCAATTCTATCACCGTAGTATCGCGAAATATTCTGCGCAATGCTTTTCATCTCCTGTTCGTGAAACATTCCGCTCGGATGAAAATCGTCAATGCAAGTCAACACGTCTTTTAAATAGTATATGTTGCTCAAAATGCTATTCGCTGTGTCGTGGAATGACATCGGTAGGTCGCTTGCTGAAAACTTTCCGAAGAACGAAAGGAACAGCGCTGCAAGTGTGGATTTACGACTACCCGTCTTACCAATCAGCGCAGTCACAAACTTTGGCTCACAGCCTGCACTTTTCAGAAAGTGATTGAGCGGACACAGAAACGTTACCGCCAGCAGCGGTAGCATAACACACTGCGGTGCAAAACTGTTTTCAAGCATTGCAGACAAGTAAATCAAGTCCTCCTGCGAACCCTTTTCAGTGAAAGAATAGTTTTTCAGCTTGCCCTGCAGTTCAACGGTAAACGGACTGTTCTGCGTCGGCATCAGGAACACATACTCACCGTTTATCTTCTTCCAACCAGTTTGGAGATACATAGTTTCAAATTTCACCTCACCTTTCGTTAACATAATTGCGTGGCAGATTTTACTTAGCACGTTTTGCTTAGGCTGTGCAGCACCCAATGCACCCCAGCGGTTTAAGAGCCATTTCATGTTTTGCATTTCGTCTGCGGAAACAATCTGCTCCGACAGTTTAATTCCCGACTTGTGAACCGCACCGACCTTGAACATTTTCTTTTGCTCTGTGCCGTCATCTCTGGTGATTTCCGAAATAAGTGTGGGAACAAAGTCTGCAAGTTTCATTGGAACGACCTGATCTTTCACCTGAACCATTTCATAAAGGCAATTGCTTTTAACAACGTAGGGATCATTGTAGACTGTTTCATCAATCAGTTTTGCTTTTTTTCCTTCTGTCATGATTTCTGACATTGGCATCACTCCTTTTTTAATTTATGTAGTTGTTGTAGTGTGTCCTGCGCTTTCAAACAGTAGCCGAACGCCCGACAGCTTATCAGGCTCATAGAGCAGCGTTCCTATTGCTTGCGACGGTTGGTATCACGCTTGAGAACGTGCAATGTCAGCAAGCTGAAACGTAAGTATCCGTTTCTGATTTTCATCGCCAACTGCAGTTGCTAGATGCAGGTTGAAGATTGTATTTGTCGCTCGTTTTGAAATACAAAAGTCATGGCGTACATCTTCAGTAGCTGGAACAGTTCATCACCCCTCCGTCAGAAATAACGTATTCGGTTACCGATTATTCAATTTTCAAGATTCCGTCAATCATTCGCTCTGTATATTAATTAGGCGAATTTTTTCTAATTTATCAAATCGCATTACAGGCAAAAAATCCATTCACTACATGGTTTCAAATGCTTATATCAATTGTACAATAAAAGTTACCACAAATCTGAAAAAGTGTGATATAATAAATACAGGTCACCGCTAAAAACCTCCACCGCACATCTGCGGCATAGGATTTTAGAGCTGACCTATAGATACACTTTTGAGGGGTACTTGACATGAACAATGCAATTTCAAACAATCCGAATTACGATATGCCCGACGACAGTTTTTTTAATTTCTATTTTCTGATTCACAAGAATAGAATTTTCACAACAAAAATAGCTTTGAAGGTTGGCGAAATCACAACGGCTCTGCTGAATATGAAAGCTGAGGACATGAAAAAGATTTATGACTTAACCGTCTCTTTTGCGCGGTTTGCAGATAATAATATGGCGATGAAAAACGAGCAGACTATGACGGAATTTGTTGACCGCATAATCGAAATCGAACAAATTGCGGTGACTTTACCACCGTACTGCTATGTGAATATTGACCTGAAAAAAGAAAAACAGCGTGCCGAAATAATGAAGACCAAGGCTTTCTACGGCAGGCTGTATGATATGACGTCGGAGGAGTTTGCGGAGTATGAGAGGTACAAAAAGTTGTTTTCAGGGTACGGGATTGGGCTTTATATAATCGCCTGCTGCATAGCCGAAATGTCAGATGAATATTTTACACGGCTTAAGAAACGTGACGAAAGCAACTATGCGATTGCGTGGGGTGCGTTTAACGAATATTCTACACTTTCGAGTGAGCTGATGGCGAGCGTGCCCTACTATGAAAAGGCAAGAGTTCGTGAAACCATGGACGTAAATATCGGCGTTTCGGGAATGATCGACCCCGATGATAAAGACAAGACATGGGTGGTTGATACCTGCGAATTTCATAATGCGCAAAGCGTTATTCAATACGATTTTTTCAGAGGAATGCAGCACGGCAGAGCGCCTTTTCGCTGTCACCACTGCGGACGTTTTTTCCTTGCGACTGACAGCTACAAGACGTTTTACTGCAATGAAAAGTCTCCCGAAAATCCCAACAGAACCTGCCGTCAGATTGGCGCGAAAAACAAGCACAAGGAAAAGGCTGAGAACAATCCGATTATCCAGACCTACCACAAGGCAAGGAACAAATATTATCAGCAGAAATTCCGAGGAAGTATTTCGGATGCGGATTACGACAAAATTCTGCACTACCTTGAAACCATGCGTGACAAGGCAATTCGGGGCAAAAGTGACGAGAATGGAAATCTGATAACGTACAAAACGCTCGAACAGCTTTTTGAAAAGCACACGCTTTACAAGACATTAAATATCGGGGGAGAACAATGACCAAGAACACAAATGAACAGCTGATTCAGGATAATTACCGCAACGTATACGCACTTGCACATTCTCTTGCAAAATCATACAATCTTGCATTTGAGGCTTTTGAGGACTTGCAGAAGGTCGGCTACATTTCACTGATTGAGCAGTCGAAGACCTTTGACGAGAACAGCGGTGTGCCTTTTTGGACATATGCCTGCAAGGGTGTTAAGTTGAAAATGCTCGAAGAACTCCGCTTTATTCTCGATACGGTGAGTATTTCGCCTTATTTGAACAAGCAGATAGGAAAGGTGAGGAAAATCGTTTCAGCCAATGCCGAAAGCAACACATCCGAACTTATTGAAATCGTAAGTCAAATACTCAAAATATCAGCGGACAAATCCGAGGAGTTGCTGATTTTAAGCACAAAAGAGAAAACAAGCATTGATGAGTACCAATCAATGCTTGAAAGCGGTGAGGGTATGCAGGATGACAAGCTTGAAGATATGCTTAAGTCCGATTGTCTGAATCCCGAAGATTTAATGCTGGAGCAGGAAAATCAGGCTTTTGCCATGCTGTTGGCGGACAGTCTGGACGACATTCTAAGTCATCGGCAAGCGGAATATATCCGAATGTATTTTGGCATCGGGTGCGCTCCGCAGACCTTTGAACAAATTGGGGAGGAGTTCTGCGTTAACGCCGGCACGGTGGAAAAGGGCGTTAAGTCGGCTCTGAAAAAGTTGAAAGAGTATATTGACTGACCTATGTTCTATCGAGTTTCCAGAATGGGAATTCAGGTAGTATGCGTACTCCATTTTTGCTCCGTATTACCGCATTACAAAGAGCTATTTGCCCAGCATTCTCAGCGTTTTGCGAGGTTTCGGCTCGCATTACATTTGCATAACACAAAACAAACAAGCATATTACAACGGAGTGGCTGTAGTACGCTTGTACGCTATTGTATGCTTTTTTTGAGGCGTGGTATTACTCATAAAGTGCGGGTTTTACGGCATTTGCGAGGATGTAAGCTTTGTACGGTGGATTTTGACGGAGAGCTACACCTTACTCAGATTTTCATTCTTGCCGAGGAGCACGTCAATCATCAGCTTTGCACCGTCACGGAATCCGGCTGAGTAGTTATCCACGGACATTACATCGTTAAGCTAAGACTGGGTGTCACACATCTTTTTGAGCAGTTCACCGTTTTCATCTCCGAGAATTTTGATTATCTGGTCATACAGATCAGCCTCGGTTTTCATCAGCTTGGCATACTGCGAATTGTCCCGAATTTTTGCGTCGAAAAGCCTAAATTGCCGTAGTAAAGGTCTTTTATATAGTTCATTTTTGATACCTCCGTGATTGGTTTGGAAGTACGGTATATCACAATTATTCGTGGAATGGTAGCGGCAGATGTGATGAAAATTGAGTGGTGGATTTGGGAAGAAGTGATAAATTAGAATCATTTTACTGATTAACTGGCGTTTTAGCCACTGTTAAAGGCAGGTGTGTGTTACTTTTACGTTAAAAAATGTAAACATATATTGAAAAAATATGAAAAGTATGCTACAATGAAATGAATTCAAAAATGACTTTTTATAGCTTACGCTGATGAAGGGTGATGAGGTTGTCGAGGTTCTGGAAATACCGCCCGATTTGCTTTTGTTCCTCCATATTTTTAGGAACATTTAGTGTAGTTTCAAAATAATCCGCAGGAGTAATATTTAGTAATCCGTGATTTCTTGCACCCTCTGCGGCAATAGCCTGAATACCTTTATGCCAACAGTCAGTATCATAATATGAAACAAGAAAATCCGAATTTATATTCCCGTTTTCCTTTAAAGCAAAAACTATATAAAGTGTGGATAATACGCCATTTTCATATCTATCAAGCCGTTTAACAGCACCCCAAGGAGCATCGGAAGATGTACTCTTATTATAAGCAAATTCGCCTTTTTTCAAAAGATAATAACCACTAACATCTTTGCTTGCAATACGTTTGTCAAAGAACTCGTTTTGGTCTATTAAACCATACTGTGCTGATATGGTAAGCGGCAATTCGGATTCAAGATTGGTGTTCTTTCTCGTCACTCTATCAACCATATCTCCAAGTTTACGCTGTTCCCAAGCGTCAGCTAATAAGCACGGCTATAAAAACACTTAAAAATATATATTTAGGAGGAAACTATGAATAAACAGCAACTTGCGAACAAAATATGGGAGTCAGCAAATAAAATGCGCTCCAAAATTGGGGCGAATGAGTACAAGGACTATATTCTTGGCTTTATTTTTTATAAATTTCTTTCCGATAAGGAAGTTGAGTATCTAAAAAAGAATGACTGGGAAGATACCGACATTGTCGAACAGTGCAAGAAGAATATAGGCTATTTTATTTCATATGAAAATCTTTTTTCAACTTGGCTGAAAAAAGGCAAGGATTTCGATGTTTCCAACATTACAGATGCATTATCGGCGTTTGACCGTCTGATTGACAGCACTCACAGAAAAGTTTTTGACAAGATTTTTGATACTTTTCAGACCGGACTTTCTAAACTAGGTGAGACAAGCGGTGCAAGAACAAAGGCAATCAGTGACTTGCTTGGACTGATAAAGGATATCCCGATGGACGAAAGACAGGGATATGACGTGCTTGGTTTCATCTATGAGTATCTGATTTCCAATTTTGCAGCGAACGCAGGAAAAAAGGCAGGCGAATTCTATACTCCGCACGAGGTGTCGCTGCTTATGTCCGAAATCGTTGCAAATCACCTTAAAGGCAAGGAAAATATTGCTATATATGAGAAAGCAGTAGCGTGATTGATACAGTGTAACTATTATGTGCAAAGCAGAAAGCCCCGCAGAATAAGGCTTTTTGAGAGTGACCCGTTGAGAGTCTTATTTTTTTGCCCTCACGAAGAGGAGCAGATTTTATAAATCCGGGGTGTGCATGGCAGCGAATTTTGCATACGGTATTAACGATAGCTACGGGCAATCGTTGCAAGGTTTAATGTCGTAACGATTAAATAGAAGGAAAACTTCCCCATAGTTCTCAGTAATTTCACGCTGCTTATCGGCAGCGAAAATCTCAAATAGTATTGACAAAAAGCAGCGGAAGTGCTATAATGATTCAAGAGGTGAGAATATGTCCAACTTAGGTCAGTTGATCAAAGAAAAAAGAGAGTCCGTTGGACTGTCTCAGAAAAAGTTAGGAAAAGCCTGTCATTTAAGTGACAGCGAGATTATGAAGATAGAAAATGGTGTACGCCAAAAACCAAATTGGGAAAACTTGTGCAGGATTGCGCAAGCACTTAATTTTCATCCATTTGAACTTCTGCTTGCGGCAGGATATATTTCCGAAAACGACATTCATCCAAGTTCACAACTTCGAGGTGTGGAAAATTTGGATGACAAAGAAATTGAATATTTACAGTTATTTATCGATTTTATGTTATCGAGAAAATGCGTGGATGAGGATTTAGAAGGAGGTAGCAACAATGCCATTTAGGTTAGGAGAATTATTCTGCGGTCCCGGCGGAATCGCCTGGGGTGCGACTCATGCAGATATTGGTGACCCCAAATTTAGAATTGTCCATCAGTGGGCAAACGATTATGATGCCAGCACTTGTGAAACATATCGGCATAATATTTGTCCGAATGCACCGCAGACGGTTTATCATGAAGATATACGTAAATTTGATATGGGCAAGTTGGCACCAATTGATGCCCTGGCGTTCGGCTTCCCATGCAATGATTACAGTGTGGTCGGAGAACAGAAAGGCATGGACGGTGTATATGGCCCATTATATTCGTATGGTGTGAAAGCACTCAAAAAATTTCAGCCGCAGTGGTTTTTGGCAGAAAATGTTGGCGGACTTAGAAACGCCAATGACGGAAAAGCATTTACAAAGATATTAGCTGAGCTTCGCAATGCGGGATATACCATTACACCGCATCTGTATAAGTTTGAGGAATATGGCATTCCGCAGGCGAGACACAGATTGATTATTGTTGGCATCAGAAATGATATTGCCAAGAACGTAACATATCGAGTCCCTTCGACAGAACCATATAAGGATATTGATAATACTTGCAGGACAGCTATTGAAGTTCCGCCGATTCCGGCAGATGCTTTCAATAATGAAGCGACCAAACAGTCCCAAACGGTAATTGACCGTCTAAACCATATTCTTCCTGGGCAGAATGCTTTTACAGCTGATTTGCCGGAAGAGTTGCAGCTGAACATAAAGGGAGCAAGAATCAGCCAAATATATAAACGGCTTGATCCTGATAAACCCTCTTACACTGTAACAGGAAGCGGCGGTGGTGGTACGCATATTTATCACTGGGCAGAACCGAGGGCGTTGACAAACAGAGAAAGAGCGCGGCTCCAAACTTTCCCAGATACCTATGAATTTTTAGGAAATAAAGAGAGTGTTCGCAAGCAAATTGGAATGGCAGTTCCCTGCCGTGGTGCCCAAATTATTTTTGAAGCCATTCTTAGGTCTTTCGCTGGGATTGATTACCCGTCAATTGATGCTAATATAGATGAATAATAAAATGCCGGAACAGCCTGTTGGCTAAGCTCCGGCATTTTTTGTATTTGCAGAGATGATTTTTTCATAGAGCTGCTGCAGATTTTCCTCTGCAACAGCTTTTTTTAGTTGGCACTCCCATATAACCAGGACTTGCCATCCTTGCGCTTCAAGTTTTTTCTGACTTTCTTTGTCACGCTCGACATTCCTGTCTATTTTATTATGCCAATATTCTTCATTAGAAGATGGCCATACAAATCTTCCGCAGTCATGGTGATGCCAAAAACACCCATTGATAAACACAACAGTTTTATATTTTTTCAAAACGATATCTGGACACCCAGGCAATTTTCGCACATTTTTTCTATAGCGGAGACCACGTGAGAATAAGTATTTTCTGACGCACTCTTCCGGTTTAGTATTAGTACTGCGAATATGAGACATATTTTTGCTTCTGATTTCCTTGGAATGATTATCAGCCATTTCTTTGTCTCTTATTGCTTGGGGAGAAATCCATATAATACTGTTCGTCATCAATTTTGTAGAATGTGACATCGGTTCGGCCGTAAGCCATAAGATCACTGGTATGTACATAGGCACCATTCGCAAGACCTAAACGATTTCTGAAGTATTCTCCAAGCAGTGCATTGCTGGCTGGAGTTGTGATAGCCTTGTCATTTTGCTGTTCAACTCTGAGCTGCAAAGCGTGATGGTCATCTGTAACTACTAGAAAATGCTGCTCGTTCAGAGGAAAAAATCCAGACTTGGCAATTTTACGCGGAAGAGGAATGTATGCCTCGTTCTTGTTTCGACCTTTTCTCTGACCCCAATTTAATCCCGATTTCTTGCCCGGTTCTCCAGTTTTCTTCACAATGAGCGGCAGTCTGACAAAATTTTCTGAATGCTTATCATTAGAGGCCAATGTCTGAGAGGCAGAAGGTCGGACTACAATATAATCATCTACTTCTGCGTGGGTGCAATATATGGATCTGTTAACAGCCGCCTCATAAATTTTATATGCGTAAGCCGCACTTCTCTCTACGAGTGATCCACTTCTTTTTCTCAGCAATGATGACTGAGTGAAATCATATGAGCAGGAAAACGCCTGCACTGGAGTTTCCTCGTTCAGCCAAATGAAGAGGTTGTTTTTGGAAGAAGGCTCTTCATGCATATAGCTGCAAGAAAAACGGCTCGCATATTCAGCGAGTGCGTGCTTATGCAGGTCTCGAAAGCTATTGTGTGAAGCATCATCAATTCCGTTGTCCATTACGGATTCTATAATCAAATCGACTGTTATATCCGTGATGCCTTGTTCCTCATAGCTTTTCAAAAGCCATGAAGCCATACTTGGAGTGGCATATGCGGATAGGATGCACAGGTGATTGGCTCCTTTAAGCACGGGCTCAAATAAAATTGTTTTTGCAGCACTGTCGGAAAATAAATAATCCATAGGCATTAGTTCTCCCTTTCGATAACATCATAGTACATAGTGCCGTCTGGCAGTTTGATGTTCGGAACCCACATCTGTTTGCCATTCCAGCCTTTTGTTCCCGTTACTTGGTACATTGTAAGCACAACCTTGTCCGTAAATGAAGCACCGAGCTGCCAGTCGTTAGGAGAAAGCAATGCACCAGTGCCTTGGGCAACATTTCTTCCCCTGCGGGCAATCAAGATTCCCTGGGCGGTAGACTGTTCTGCTAAAATAGTATCCAGTATAGATTGAAAAGCCTGAAGTTTGAAATCCGGGCTTGGGATGATATGCGCTAATGTCTCCTTAATAAATCGCAAACTGACTTGATAATATGGTTCAGTATCAGAAAAAGGCTCCAGCAGTTTGCTCAATTCTTCGATAGAATCATTATCCGGATAAAAAGGATAGTAGTTGGTTCCTCCAGATATAATTTCCACATGATCATTATCGAGGACATTTTTTCTGGTCGGGTTTAGGCCATTCGGATAATACAACTTAATATCATCGATACCGCGTTCAATTTGCGCAATGATTGAGTTGTTTGTAGCATTTATATCTGCGAACAGCTTATAGAGGTTTTCTTCAATAAAAATCATCATCATTCCAGGATCGCGGTCATAACCAAACATTCGGCTGTGCTGCCACATTGTGTCTGCCTGTGGCTTCTTGCTTGTTCGGGTGTAATAAATTGTCTGAAGACCTGGGAAAGTAACGCCTCTGCCCAACGTGTTGCCTCCAACAATAAAATTGCATCCTTCAGAATAGTCTGAACTGTCGATATCAGATTTCCCATTCATAACCAGAATTTTGATATGGTTTTCTGACAATAAGCCTGCCGCAACACTGTAGATAATATCATATGAGAGCTTTTCTGTCTTTGTTGGATTGAAGCTGTTATACTGTACTTCCAACTCGGCTTTGAAATCCCCATTAAGATTCTCGCGGCACCAAGACAACTCTTTGGAAATTTCATCTGCATATCTTTTGTGCGCTGCTACCCGTACACTGGGATGAAATAGGCAGTTTGATACCTTTCCTCCGGAGGCGAGTATTTGCGCGGTGACAGCCAGATGCCGTATTACTACATTTCGTGTGGGCTCCTTCATAGTGTCTAAAAAAGAAATACAGTCAGGGACTTTAGAAACAGGGAAAAAGAAGTCTCCGCCAAGGTAGGCATCGCCTGGCTGAAAATAGTACGTGAAATAAGGATGCCAGCCGGATGCAATTGTTTGAAGGAAAATGGCCTGCGGAGTCCCAGTGACCTGCAGGTACAGACTGCTTGAAGCCCCATTTTTAATTATATCAAGATATTTGTTTATAGAGGATTGGCGGTCACGGTTAACCAAGGTGTTCAGTGAAGCCGCATCAGCCTCGTCATCAATAACAAACAGAGGATTTCCTTTCATAAAACCAGTCGAATTCAGTATGTTTGCCCATAACTTTAGAATGCGTACATTCTTTTTTAGCACAATAATAGCTGGTTCTATTAAGCTGTTGTCCGTAAAAAGGCGTGCATCGTTTTCGCCGCAGATGCAGAACCCGTCTAAATCTGACTTTACACGCTCTAAAGTCTGTTGCTGAAGTACAACATTGTCCGTTGTCAGCAGAATAAAAACGGGAAATCCCAAATCTGCAGCTTTGCACATAATTCCGAACATTTGGCCTGTTTTTCCAGACTGCACATTGCCAAACAACAATCCTATTTCATGGCTTGTGAAAGAAAAATTTTTGATATGCTTATTGCCAACATCGTCAGCGGTTTTTGAGATTGATTCGGCCAGCTTAACATTGCCGCGGTCGGTAATTTTCTTTAAGTATGTTTTTAGATATTGCATAGCAGTCACCTTTCTTCGTCATCATTCCCAGTGAAAGAGAGCATCCATACATCCAAAGGGGTGCCATCTTCATCCAAAGCGGTCTGACCTGTTTTCTTGAATAACAGACGGTCAGAACCATATTCCTGGAGCATTTCTTGGGTAATCATTCCTTCTCTGTCGATATCTTCTAAAGTGTTGTTAACAGGAGTGACTATTCCAGCCGCAACCAAACGGCCCTTCAGCCATCTGCCCATAATCAATTCATCACCAACAGCACTAAATTGCTTATTGTTGTCACTGGTAGTATGTGCCTTAAACCAATAGCCGTCATCAGTCACTACGAAAAATGGCTTGTTCTTTTCGGGATATCCATCCATATGGTAGATATCAGCACCGACAGTCAGTTGAGTTTCATACCAGTCACGTGCTTTCCGCTTGCTGCGGGGAGCAGCATAGCAGACATTAATATTGGATTTAGTGTAATGCTTTCCGTCATCCATATGTTTTTCAGCCGCACTTGGAACTTTTAGCTGAAGGAAAAAGGATACATATGCCTTGCACCTTTCGTAAAAATCAACATTCGATTGCGGAACGGATGTAACAAGTTCAACACCGTTCAGGGATGTATTGGTTTCACGGATGAGAGGCATTCCTGCAATATCTGCAATGTTTGCAGAACAAGATGGTTGGTTGAGATGATCAATATGAGAGGCAATCTCAGCAGCCTCAGCGACTTCTGTGGTAAGTGCAGAGATTTCATATTGTCTGCGATTGGCCGCCTCAAGCTTTATTGCACCAAGATTGGCGGAACCCAATATAGCAGAAATTGGGCTGCCGTCTTTATAAAAGCAATACAGCTTTCCGTGGTATTTGAACGATTTAACAATTCTGATTTCTCCTATTCCGGCAGATTGCCACTTTCTGTTCAATTTCATAGCAGTGTGATATGCGCCCTCCGGCATTCCCTCAATATAATACATACCAATGGTCAGGCAGATATGGCGGATTTCATACTGCTGAATCAAAGAGTCAAGTTCCATTATGGATGCATTGGATGTGTACCCAACAGCAATATCTACACGGTCAGCCTTAGACAGCTGCTCACGAAAGCAGTCAATGATAGTGGTTTGGTTTTCATCAGTGCCAAGAGGCAGAATGTTTGAGTATAATAACTGCATAATATTCCTCCGTTAATCTTTAATCGTTTCCATGATGTCTTCAAGAGTGCAGTCTAAAGCACTGCATATTTTTAGAAGAACATCGGTAGTGATGTTTTCGCCTTTTCCAAGTTTTGCAACAGAAGCTGAACTGATTCCGGCCGCATCCTGGAGGTCCTTTCTTTTCATATCTTTGTCAATTAATGATTTCCATAATTTGTTATAGATTATTTTCATTGTTTTACCCCTTGTTTAGCGGAAGACATCGAAGAAGTCATCGCCAACAGAATCATGTCTGTCTAAAAGTTCAGTAAGATATTCACGAGCTGCTAAGAATTCAGCTTTGAGTGGGAAATCATCATTTTCGAGGAGTGCAATAACGTCTTCATAGAGATTGGGACGATCTAACACCTCGGAAATTTTGAGTTCATAATTTCGACCAACTATATCAGGTTCGCCAAATTGCTCCTTATAATCCCAGGGAACTTCGTCTATATCAATCAAGGCATCTGTATCTAGATCCTCATCATGATAATCTTCATCAAGATAGACCCATTCATTGGTAATAAACCTTTCATCAACTGGGAAATCGTCTTTTGTTATGAAGGCATCTATACCTTGTGCATGAATAATAAAACCGTACAAAAATGACTCGGGTTCATTTTCTTCACAACCGTTAGTATCTCCGTCTTCGTAAAAAAGAATAGGATACATTTTGCGGAGGAATGTGTAGTAGCCGTCTGCCTTATCACACTCAGCGAACAGCGAAGCCAGGAACGGCTCAAATATATACTCCTCAATTTTTTCTGGGATCATATCATACAGCATATTAAATGTTCTGTCTGTATAACTGCGATGTCCTTTGTCTTCAAAAAAATCTCCAGTGTATTTAAGCGTTTTATCCTTTTGCTTTGAAAAGAATAATGCACAAAAATACTCCTGAAAAAAGCGATGTGTAAAATGGTATTTGCCACCTTCGTAAAACATGAGGCACATATTTTCGACAAGATCATCCCTGAAATCAGATGCTGTAAGGCTATGAGGTCCTTTATCGAGTTCATTCAACGAAGTGAAGTATTTGTCGAATTCAACCTCCGTGAATTCAAACTTCTCATCGCGATAGCTTCTCGCACAAAATTCTGCGAAATAATCAGCGAATCGATCGGCAGTCAAACCCGTCTTTAGAACTCGTTTATAAGCTCCCTTGCTTGCATCGTGCTTTTGCGAGAGTGCAGCATAGGCTTCTCTGTAAAAAATATGCATTTTTGACGGGATTTCAGCAAACTGCTCATAGGTCATCAGCATAATCGTAAGCAGCAGAGGATTTTGCGTAAATTCCCTATGGGTGACAAAAAGTGTATTTTGCAGTTCGGCCCGGAATTTTTCTTTTATTACAGGTTCATCCGGACGAAAGTCGAGATTGTCAATCAATTTAATGGCCTGTTATTTCGTAAATGGACATAAATCAAGAACAGTGAACCTGTGCAGCGAAACAAAATAACCTATCGGGCGGGATGAAATAACATACATATTTTCAGTATATTTATCTACAAATTCATCAAGATCGCGTTCGAATTTTTTCCTGACAGTGGACTTGATTTCATCCAACCCATCAAATAAGAGCAAGCAACTTCCGTTTTCTAACAGTTCTGCAAAATCGTCAGGGTCACTGCAGCCACCCAGCATTTCAAACTTCTCATAAGTATAGTCGAAGAGATTGTCATAGGCTTCGCTGTAGTCTCTTAACGGAACAAATATAGAGATTTGTTCCGACTCATCAAAATGTTCTATAGCATCGAGAAGCAGATGCCGCGTCATCATTGATTTACCCAAACCTGTTTATGGTAAACTAGAAATGCAGAAAAAGGGCTCCAAAAGTGCAGAACAGGAGCTCGCAAAAGGGCTTCAAAAATACACAACAGGGGCGCTCCTTCTATGCGCAAATCGAGCCCCCACACGTTAATCTTGTGCTGACTGGGCTATGCACTTTTTCGAGCCCCTTTTATGCACTTTCAGCTTGACAAACACAATAGCGGCGCTACCCAAATAGTGCTATCTTCTTTATTACAAAATTACAAAATACAACCATATATGGTTGCCCTTTGTTTTTCAAAAGATGTCCTGAGTCGATTTCTTTCTTTATAAAATCAAGATTTTCAATAACTGGAGCAAGCTTATAGCAACAACCTTCAACAATCTCACTCTTTTTCATAATTATGCTACTTATCCTTATAAAAATAGCCTTGCCGAAAGTGGCAAGGCTATAAAGGTCTATTTCGTCGGGGGAAGCCAAAAGGATAGCTGCCTTATGTGACTTATGTCCGAACGCAGCAGACTCGCTGCAATTTATCATATGCCGTACATTTATTCAACGCTGAACGGGGTGCGTTATCTTTCAACAACTATATTATATCATATTACAACGCATTTGTCAACCCTTTTCAAGCATCTTTTCATGCAATTCTGTTCCCACATTTCTAAGCTTTTCGATCTCGTTCTTTTCGGTCTCGATATGTTTTACTCTATAAGACAGTACATATCAGACTGTAATGCGTATTTTAGTTCTGTTACCAAACTAAAAATTCGACTTGACTTCGACAATGTTAATTAGGCTTTTTACATTTACAACACAGAGCTGTTCTTACTCCCGCACTGCTGCACAAGTGCAGGATAATTGCCAAAATAGTGTTCAGCAGGGTTGTCAAAGTGTGCGATATTATCGTACACAAACTGCTTGCACTCCATTATTGTACCCTCAAAGACCTTGCCGAGATTGATATATCCGCTCTTACCGCAGATTTTATACAGCGTGACCGATGAACGATTTGCCGCATAACATTTGCGTGAAAAATCTATCTCAAAAAAGCTGTCACCTGTTTTCAGTGCTAACATTTTTATCATTTCCTTTCATATATGTCTCGTATTCTTCTGTAAGGTCAAGCTCCGTGATCGGCGATAGGTGCATACATTCCTGTGCCTATCATCACTGTCGCCAGTATAGCTGCTGTTGTTCTTTTAACACTGTTCTTCATAATATCTCTCCCTTTATATTCATTCATAAGCCCCGATATATTCCGTTCTCTTACCGCATATCGGACACGGTATCATATCATCATAGGAAGCTGATATGATCTGCTTTGTTGTCTTACACAACTCTTTACAGCTGTTGTAGTCATGCCTGTTCCATAATGAGGTCGGAGTGACTTAAAGCTTATTTCGACCGACTCCAAAGAGTTTATCAAGCCTATCTGCATTTTAGTTCCTTTCTGATTGTGCTATATGTGTCCACTATTAATAAAGGAAATACACAGCCCAACAAGGGTTTGGATTTGTTCTATGTCCGTCAGGACAGGTTTCCACATACACAACGTAATAAGCGTCGCTATCCTGTTTGTACTCATAGTCTATCTGTTCCTTGAAGATTTTGGTCATATCATCAATATTCTTTTCGTCAAATTGTATTGTATATACATCACTATAGCTGCTGTTTTCAGGTGTGGATTCATTTTCTAGCATTGAAAATAATTCTTCTACGGTATTATAATCAATGCCGTACTTCCAAAACTCCGTATAATGTTCCTTAATATACGTCGCCTTTTCTCTTGAATATGCTGTAAGTTCTGCCTTCATAGCATCTATGTCTGCCTGTGTGATTTTGTCACTTCTCGTTGTGGCAGCAACAACTTTTGAATGTTTACCATAATGGTTGTTGCATTTCTTCTTGTCGTCCTTCTTGCAAGCCCTTATTTTAAACTTGTACTCTGTCTGTGGCGTGAGTTTCTTAATGGTGTAGGACGTTCCTGTGGTCTTACCTATCTCCTTCCACTCACCGCTTATGTATTGGAAAACACGATAGTTTGTACAGCCAATTTTCGTCCACGAAAGCTTAATGCTGTCTGAATTTACAGAAGATACTTTCAATCCCTTGCAAGGCTGTGGGTTTGTGGCGGTGTTCCAATTGGAAGAATAAGAGCCATATACCTTTTTACCATTTACCTTTTTATATGCCCTTACCTTAAAATTCTCTCTCGTGGCATTTGGAAGCTTCTTTACGGTGTACGTTGTGCTTTTTGTATCAGCGACCTTATTATAACTTCCGTTCTTACGCATATACACGGTATAACCGCTTGCACCCTTGACCTTGCTCCATTTAAGCTTTATCTCGCTGTTGCTTAAAGTATTAGATTTAAGACCTGTTACCCTACCGACACTTGCCGCCTCTGCGGTTATTGATGTCTGAGGAAAAAGATTATAGTGATCGATAGGTGCATACATTCCTGTGCCTATCATCATTGTCGCCAGTATAGCTGCTGTTGTTCTTTTAACGCTGTTTTTCATAGTATCTCTCCCTTTATATTCATTCATAAGCCCGGATATATTCCGTTCTCTTACCATGTGTTTGTCAAGCAGAAAGTGCATAAAAGGGGCTCGAAAAAGTGCATAGCCCGGTCAGCACAAGATTAACGTGTGGGGGCTCGGTTTGCGCATAGAAGGAGCGCCCCTGTTGTGTATTTTTAAAGCCCTTTTGCGAGCTCCTGTTGTGTATTTTTGGAGCCCTTTTTGTAAATTCAGGTACTTTGCTCACTTCTTACGGGCTGTTTTCTGACGCTTCATCGACTGCTGCAGGCGGTAGCTTTCTCCTGAGAATATCACAATATGCGAATAATGCACCAGTCGGTCTATCAGAGCCGCCGTCAGGCGGTTGTTGCCAAGCACCGTGTTCCAGCCTGAGAACTCCAGATTGGAGGTTATTATGAGGCTCCTGCGCTCATAGCACTCGGAGATCACCTGAAACATAAGCTGTGCTGCATCCTATGTATGGTGCAGTAATCGCCTTCGCTGCTAACCTCGTTGCTGCAGCCGGGTTCTGCACATCTGGGCTCAAATGCTTCAATTATAAAACTTAATAACAGCAGAAATAGTATCGCTCCTATAACTGCTCCAAAAATTGAGCCACTCTTTTTCTTTGCGCCGGAATAATCGTGTCTGACAGATGAGGAGGGTGTATCTTCTGTAGACATCTTATACACCATATAATCTTCAAACATATCCTCATTGTTATTGTGATTGTCAAAGTTCATATTGTACCTCCATCCTGATTTTGCTTTATCTGTATTATATCACATTCTCAGAAATTTGTGGTGTAAATTATTGGACAGTTAAGATTTGGAACGTAGAAAACATACCCCCTAATATATGCAAAGCATACAAAAGATGATAGGATTAATGTTTTCATGAATTGTTGAATGATTGACTATCTGACAAATAAATGATATAATATCAGCTTAACATGACTTGTGCTTCTGCCTCGCAAGGTAGATGACCTCACTCGATAAACCGCTTCTGAGAAATGACCGCCTACTGTCATTACGCATACGGTACTCTTCCTGGTAGAAACGCGCCGAATTCAACCACTTGTTTGCCACTTATTTGTGCTGAAAATCGCCCAAATCGGCTTGAGATCACCGAACTTGCAATGCTCGGAAATGACGCAAAATCGGGTTTTTTCGCATTTTACTAAAGACCATATCAGGTGTGCGGATTAATTCAATTCCCGTACGGGTCACCATACATAAGGCTCAGAAATGACGTTAAATCGCCATTTCTGAGTTCTTTTTTTATCCCGTAACGGCTTCTGTCCTTTACTTGTCCCAGTTTTGTCAATATCACTAGACACATTTTATTCAAACAAGAATTATGCAGCGAGAAAGATATGATCATAGTAGAGCTTTCTTCGGGCTGCCGGAGGCAACCCACCGTTGGCGGTGCAGATTTTTCTGTTGGCCCAGTAACTCATATAATATCTCCAGATCGTAGTCTTCAACTCTTTCATAATGTAGTTCTCCGGCTTGTCCTCACGGCTGTAGAACAGCTCTTCTTTCATTCTTGCACACATACTTTCATAGCGTGCATTATCATGACATCTTCCGCCGGCGCTGTTCATGCTTTGAATGATCCCATATTTCTTTACAGCAGCATCCCGGCATCATTTCATCTGCAAGCACCTGATACTTCCAGGGGGGCGTTTTTTATGGCTGAGATGATCGTAAAATGCTTGTCTTGTAACCTCCAAAGCCTTGCAGTAAAAACTGATTCTTCCTGTGATCCTACCGTCATCAGTCTTTTTGGAAATAAACTTTAACCGTTCTTCTTTCCTGACTTCCGACGGTTCGCGGTGAAAAAAGCAGATGCTTCCTCCAGAAATTCATTAAGCTCTTCAAGCTCACGGTTTTTCTTTTCAAGCTCTTTGATCCACTTGTTTGCTGCCTGAAGCTTGCGAGCTTTATTGCCTGCTTTTTAAACTCTTCATCATATTGTTTTCCTGTTCCCATTGATGACACACTCCTTTGTTTTTATTATACTTTGATTGTTTTGTATGTGCCAAGTTTTATTATACAGGATTAAAAAAATTTGTTGTTTTCACTTGACTTTTTGGTAGTTATATGCTATAATTAAGCTATGCATATAGCGCTATCTTCACATACATTTTTATAAGGGGATGATATTTATGTCAGTATTAACGGACAAGATTATGGAAGCATTAGAAAAAATCCTTCCTGAGCAACCGCTTGTTTTCTCTGACAATCTTGCATTTGCAAGTGGATGCGGTTGTACCGGAAACTGTGGGCAGAGCTGCTCTGGTGATTGCTTAGCAGGTTGCACTGGCAGTTGCGGAAGAAGTTGTTCCGGTAGCGGTAGTTAAGATACTTTCTCCTTGCTGTATGGTTGTTTATGGTAATCAACTTTATAGCAGGGAGTTTTTATTATAGTTGATAAAGGACTGATTTTGTGGATAATAATTGCAATATTCCTCGTTTTTCCCCAACACTATGCTTAACACATAATTGTAATCTTGATTGTATCTATTGCTATCAAGAACATGACACTGGCGTTAGAATGAGTTTAAATACTGCCAAAAAGGTAATTGATTGGATTTTTCTTAACATTCCAAGTGACACTAAAGGAATAGAATTTGGTTTTATTGGTGGAGAACCTTTATTGGAATTTGAACTTATAAAAGATATTGTTGATTATGTCAGAGCCAAAGACACCGAAGAACAATACATTTTTTATGCGACAACCAACGGAACTGTTCTTACAGAAGAAATGAAGAAATGGTTTGAAGAAAACAGGCATCAATTTGTTCTCGGATTGAGCTTAGACGGCCTCAAAGAAACACATGATTATAATAGAAGTAATTCATTTGATAAAATAGATTTTGATTTCTTTTTGAGGAACTGGCCCGAACAAGGTATAAAAATGACGTTATCGGAGAAATCTTTAGAACATCTTGCTGATAATATTATTTTTGCTCATTCATTAGGATTTAAAGAAATTGGTGGCGTTAATCTTTTTGAAGGTCAATTTGATTGGAGTGATGAAAAATATATCAAAATCTTGATTCCGCAACTTGAAGCCTTAGTTGAATACTATGTTGAACATGATGATATTCCTCTCGATCAAATGATGAATAAAACGTTATATATGTGCGAGAACAAATCAAAAGAATATAAAAAATGGTGTGGAATTGGAGATGGAGCCGTATTTTTTGACTGTGATGGCACCAAGTATCCTTGTCCTTTCGTAACGCCTATGACTTTCAGTGAGGACGAATTAGCTGATATTATGGCATATGATTTTTCTAACCCTCGGAATGCTATAGATGAGGAATGTTTCAATAACTGTTATATATATCCGATTTGTCCGACTTGCTCTGGAGCTAATTATTTGAAAAACAGATCATTTAAAAAGCGTGATCGCTCAAAATGCCGAATCCAAAAGCTAATTGCACTGTACTCGGCAGATCTACAAGCCAAAAGGCTATTGAAAAATCCTGAATCTATAGATAAAGAACGACTCTATTATACTATTACAGCTATCAAACATATTAAAGAGCTTTTTTACGATGAATTCAAAGAATATATGCATTAAAAATAGCGGAGATTTCTAATGAAGTCTCCGCTTTATGTTATCTAATCTAATAGTAAGCATTGTATCAAGCTTAATAGTATCAACAGTATGCAACCTACATTTCCCATGATATATTGCTAATTGAAGCGAGTGAACAGAATTAAGAATGTCCTTCTTAATCTGTTCATTTCTTCTTTTAAATCCGAACATAGACAATAGTGTTTTAAGCTTTATTTTTTTATAGTGAACTCCAGAATATAATAACTGCAATTTCAACATCTTGAAATAATCTGCAAAAAGATAGTCCTCTTTTTGAGGGGCAAACTTATACCTAACTTTTAGAGCGTTAAGAATGACTGCAACCTCGTCAAGCTCACCGTCTATGGCAGTGTTACATATCTTTATATTGTTGATCTCTTTTCTCAGCAGGGATAAATCTTCTCTGTATACTGATGCCAGCTCCGAGTTGTGTGCTTGAAAAAAATCCTCTATTATCCTGTTCTGCTCCGAAAGCCTTAGATCATATAAAAGAATGTAGTTGTAAAAATCAAGCGGAGTAAACTTATACTTTGCCATTACCTATTATTCCCTCTGCATTTTTTACATACGAGCTGTAGATTATCCGCAACTGTACTTCCACCAGCTTCAAGTGGTTTGATATAATCTATGCTAATGTCCTCTCTTGTCCGGTATGCTTTGCCGCATATTGAACAAATGTAATCAGAATTATCGTTCTGATGCTGAGTATATACTTCTTCTTGTAATTCCAAACCATACTGAGGATAAGCATCAATAAGCTGCTGCATAGACATCGATAAAGTCTTTTTCTTTTCAGTAAGCGTCTGTGGTCTCAGTGCGACGATCGGTATATCACCTGAAATCTTGTCAAGCTCAGATTGTATTACTTTCTTGAAAAAGTAGAAGTTGGTATAGTATATGGGGAAAATACTGCCTTCCTCATCCCAAAGGCTTTGAATGTATTCAGCTTCTTCGCTTCTTCGCATATCTTCATCGTGTATTCTCTTTGCTACTGTCGATAAATCAAGCCGTTTACGATCCAAATCATCAAAGGTCACAAACAATGGTGCGATTTCTTTCTGCGCATAGAATTTCATAAGATACTCTATGTCTTTGGGATTGTAAGCAGGTATCATATTACGGTTGAAATAATACTTTGAACATATATCTAAGAGTTTTTTCAGTTGATCGTCAGTTAATAATTCGTCTTTAATACGATGTTTCTTGAATATATGAGGAAGGTTATGAATTAAGTTGTCATAAGCTGATTTAGTGCTGCTATATACCAGTATCTGATGATAGCGTTCCATACTATGACCGTCTACAGTATCAATGAAAGAGAACGTATACATTCCTAACGGAATACGCTCTATCAGCGGAACGCCTTCTAAGTGTGATGTGTCCACCGCTTCGTCAGCCAGCAATGCAAGTTCTTCTATGGCGGAAATAGAAAGCATCCGAATGATATTCTCTCGATTATGAACAGGATCGTCGAGCTGAATATAATCCGCAGACGTAAGTGCTTCAGGATTCACCCAAGAAATCTTACTATTCCAATCATCAATAAAGCTGACGATATATGCTTCTTTTGTGCCGCCTGCTCTCGGACCTCTCAAAGCTCTGCCTATCATCTGAGTCATCAGAACAGTAGATATAGTGGGGCGTGCGAGAAAAACGGTATGCGTTTGAGGAAGATCGGTTCCTTCCGTCAGAATATTAACGTTGATCAGAACTTGAATTTTACCCTCTCTATATTTGGCGATTTTTTTCAGATTATCATCGCTCGTAAAACCTTTTCCTGTATCGGCATTTCTGGAGCCTGAGATGATATAATCAGATTTGACACCAAACTTCTTACCTCTTTCGTTAAAAAGAGCATTCAAGGCAATAGCGTGTTTCTGATTAAGAGCAAATACAATGGTTTGTCCATATTCCTCATGGTTTTCAAGATACTTCTCTACAATAAAGCGATTACGTTCCTTATTTGTACTGATCTCGTCTGCTATATCCTCTGGAATAACATCGAGCTGCTCGATGCTTCTTAATGCCTTTATACCAATGTTTGCACCGAGGAGAATATCAGTATCATACTCCTGGCAAATCGGCTTAGCGAGTATTTCTTTCTTGATAAGCGTGTCAAGATCAGTTTTGTATACAATATCATCGGTGAATATGGTCTTTAATGCCCCAGCTTCTGCGTCAGCAGTACGGAACGGAGTTGCTGTAAGACCTAATAACTTGACACTATTTGCCTTTTCAAATACATAATCTATAATCTTACGATATGATTTAGCAACTGAATGATGTGCTTCATCAACAACAAGATAAACATCCTCGCCAGAAAGCCATTTATCAAGAGACTTTAAGCTACGAATGATGGAATCTTTGCTAACAAAGAGAATGCTATCATCTTTTTTTATGGAAGCAGACTTATCATGAATTCCCGATACTATTCGGTATGAATATCCGCTGACATTGATCAAAAGGTTTGTATAGCTGTTAAGTTCGAAGGCTTCTGCTGCCTGTTCAAGAAGCAAATGACGATGAGCGATCCATATGATCTTCTTCCCTTTATCAACGGCGTTTTTTAACAGCCAATATGCAGATGTAAGCGTTTTTCCGCTTCCAGTAGGTAAAACCAATAAAGCACGAAAGCTATCCTGATTATTGATTGTATCTAATGCTTGCATCGCTTCGATCTGATGCTCATATAAGATACATGGATTTTTGCCTTTGATCGGGACTATCGACTTAAAAGAAAAACTGTTTTCCGTGTTTTGAGACATAGACATTCACCTCACTTTGGTATAACTACACATAATATATTATATCATAAACAGAGCCTCTGTTTGTTAATATTTTATTAACACCATTGTGGCAAGATATGCAATGGGGTGTATAACTAATGAAAGTGAGAATTACTACGTAAAGATCTTCAAGTAGGGAAATATACATTTGATGATGAATCAGAAGCAACAAACAGTGAATTTCTATCAGAATTTGATAGTCACTTTACGACTGATGGTGGAGAAGAATACTTCTCAAAACCTTTAAGCGATGTATATAATAATGCTTATCTAATCAGAGGTACTATTCTTGGAGAGACTGAGCCCACGCCAAATGGAAATCGATTTATTCCATATTCACAGTACATAAAAAATGATATCAGGTTTAGTCCTAAAGGTGTGGAATGGTTATATTTAGCTTTGGTATTTCCCAAAAATAAGAAGGGAAAAGGAAAAGCCAAGTTCTGTTTGGAAAAGGAATGCAGAGCCAAAAAGGGTAATGTGTTCGCATTATGTGATTTTATTGCAGCTGATAAAGATGTGATGATAGTTGACCTAACTATGGGAGAAAAATGGAACCCACATAGACAACAACATGAAATTAGAAGATTAGTCAAAAGCTCACAGAGAAAAAATGCCTTACTGAAAACAGATGTGCTTGAAAATGATCAGGTATGTCAAAAAAATATTGCTGCTGCGTATGCGAATATACTGGCAAGCGAACTATTTATGCCACTGGATTCAGATGATAAGAGTATTGCATATGCTCCGTTCCACTGTATTGCAGATTACTTTCATTCATTAAGTTATAGCGGAATAATATATCAAAGCACAGTCTATGATAAAGGCAAAAGCCTTGTTCTGTTTGATAAGAATTTAGCAGTTCCTGTAGAAAGTAGCATTGTAACATACTCGTTAACATGAATTTCCTCATAAGTTGTTATAATTGAATTTATATGAGTTTTACCATATTCCTCATAGGAGGCAGTTAAGTGGAATCAAATAGTAAATCTATTACAAATATAATACATAAACAGCGAGTACAGAACGTTGCCGGAACGATGGCGATCGAGGGACTCACACTGAGCGAAGCAAGCAGATGCAACCTTGACCGATATGCCAGCGGACAGGCGAGTTTTCAGCAGATCATGGCAGAGCTGAAAGCAAAGTATCAGAGAGCTGAATAAGAAGGAATCCTTTTTTGCAAAAACGACTGCACCCGAAGGCACAGCCCCTGATTATGTAATCTTTAAGCACACTGTTCGCCCATTTGCGGAACTCAACACCACGCTGGGATTTTACATGATAACCAACGGAAATTATCACATCGAGGTTATAGTATTCGATGTCTCTTGTAACTTCACGCTCACCCTCAGTTTGAACTGTCGCAAAATTTGCGACAGTTGCCGTAACACCAACAAGTTCCTCTTTCAAGGCGTTGTTGATGTGCTTGCCGATGGTTTTTATATCACAATCAAACAACTCTGCAAGCTGTGCTCTGTTCAGCCACACTGTTTCACCGTCGGTATTAACATTGAGCTTTACAGCGTGGTCTGCGGTCTCATATAAAATTATCTCGTTTTTATCCATATGGATCACCTACCCTCGTTTTGTTAAATATAGCACATTTCCTTTTGAAAAACAAGATGGTTTTTTACGCTCTTTTGTCCGCTAAGAGTGCAAAAACTTAGCCAAAAACAGCGTAAACGAATTTTTGTAGATTGTTCTAAAATGCTGTATTTTCGGGCTTTTCTGCATATCTCGACAAGCCACGAAAAGTGCGCCGAGATTTTCAATTCCCGTACGGGTCACCAAAGTTTAAAGCTCGGAGATAGCACATTGTGCTGTTTCCGAGCTTTTGTTATCTGAAGTTTCATACCTTCCATGTTCTGCCCTACTTTTCCACGCACACCTCACTCTTGAGTTTTTTCGCCACCTTGAAATACTCATGCATTTTCACGTCCGCAGGGTCTATCTGCAATGCAAAAGATATCCTGCCAAGCAGCGAATTTATGTACTTCTCAGGCGTAATGTCAGCACCTTTGAAAAACAGGCTTTGGGAAACTCCGTATTTCTCACAGTAATATATTTCCTGACGTATCTCCCGACGCTGTTTCGACGAGATCTGCGCCTTTTCGTTGACCACTATCCCCGTTACCTGTTGACGTTGTGATGAGCCGATAAGCGTCGTTTTTTTCATGTTTAGCTTAAACCCTATTTTCCGCAACGCCCTGCTCACAAGTTGCGTTATCTCTTTGGCGTTAAGCTCAGCTTTTCCACCTGAAAATGTCATATCATCACAGTATCTTGTGTAATTTATGCCACGCTCTCCACACCACTTGCCTATCCTCTCATCAAATCTTTTCATCACCAAATTCGCTATCTGCGGAGATGTCGGCGCACCCTGCGGCAGTATGCTATTATAAGTGCATATATTTGTCAGCAGCGTTGTAGCAGGCTTAGAAAATCCAAGCTCGCACATGACCCCATAGACCTTGCCAAAATCAATGCTGTCAAAAAAGCCTGAAATATCGAGCTTAAGCACTCTCTGTTGACCAATATGCGGCTCTGCATTTTTCAAAAGCGAAGAGTTTTTGCAATATGCAGTGGCATACTCAGATATGGACAGCGTGTAAAGATACCTTTCAAGTATCCTTCTTTGAACGAGCTTGAGATATTCGTTCGGCACTTTTAACACCCTGTTTTTATGCCATCTGCCACGATGTATTATCACCTTGCGGTAATTTGAATAACACTTTCTCTGATTTCGTTTATGATAGCGTATTCGGTTGTTGCTAAGCATATAAAGCTTTTTTAAAGGAACATCAAGCTCCTCTGAGATCCTTATGATATCATTATCAATATCATTCATTTTGTCACCTCAAAAAAATAATAACAAGCGTCAGCACAAGATTCAAATGCTTTGGAGCCGAATTTTATTTAATGGAATTAAATCCGATTCGGTGAAAAAGCTTTTGATAAAGCTACTATTCCCTGAAACTTCCACAGCGACTCGCTGTAGTTATGCGTTTTGCAATATCGCTGCTGACGCTTGTCATATTTTATCAAACCATGTTATGTACTCATGATAAAAGCACCTTGTTTATTTTATGAGATAATTATATCACGCGAAATGCACAACAATTGGTGCATCTCGCAGAGCACAACGAAAAAAAATGGCTGTATACAAACATTCTGATATCATTTTACCAATTTATGCACGACACGTCAATGGGTTATCCTGACATTTTGCGTCAAACGCCAATATTTTGTATGAATACACAAAAAAACATCAAAAAAAAGGAGCGTATTCGCTAATTTAGAAGTTCCAATTACAGAGGAGTTTTTTCAGCGACCTCACCTTCATTTGTTACCTTTACGCTCTTTATGAATCTCTTAAAATCAGTGCTGCGCCTTCTGTCACAGCTGCTTGTTGAAGCAATTGCTTTTTTTGCTCGCTCGATTTGCTCATTCCTGATTTTTTCGCTGTTTACACCACTTTTTTCGGATCGGAACTTCTAAATTTGCTGCATAGCTGTCACGTTTCTATTGAATTTCTGCTTTGGACCTCCAACGCCTAGCTGTTCGTCAGTGATAACAAAATTTTCAGATAAAGAGCCACTATTGACCGAGCCTTCATCATCTATTTTAACAAAGTTGTTAGGCTTAGTTGCCAATGCTTCAGACTCAACTATCTCCTTTTCCCTCACCGCTTCAAACTCGGCAATGACCATTGACAGGTCCTCATCATGAGAAATAGGATACCAACCTGTATTATAGTCAAGGAGCGTAACTGTATTTTTCTCTTTGTCGATTTTTGAAATCGTGTAATGGCGTTCGCCATAATCTATTTCATCACCAACTGCAAAAGGTATCTCAACTTCCGTATCTTCCAATGTCGAATTTTCAAAGAAAGAGAGTTGTTCTGCATTATTTTCCTGCTGCATACCCTTGACAATATTGCGACTTTGGTGTATAATAACATTAGAGTCAAGAGAGTTTAAGCCCTGCGAGAATTGTAGTCGCAGCACACTGAACAGTTCTTGGCTTTTTTGTTTGTTTATATACAAGATATTATCTGCTTGTAACTCTAGTTCCAAATGTCTGTCAAAGTTTTCTCTTCCATATACACTTGTTATAAAATTTGAGTTTACTCTTCTAAGATTATAATTTCCATTACCACTTGGACGGACACTTACGATTATAGGATCATTATCAATATCAATTTCTGATGTTACAACTACTAAACTATCCTGTCTTGATAATGAGTCATATATCATTACTGGATCTGCAAGCCATTCAGGTAGCTTTTTTATTTGTTCTGTAGTTAAGCCATGTGTATGCTTTTCCAAATCTTTTGGTTGAACAACTTTTTTCAAATGTTTTTGCGTATAAAGCATTGGAAGTTGCTCACAGCCAACGTCAAGCAATATTGACAAAACCAATTGGTTCATGATTTGTAGGCAATCTTACAAATCATGAACCTTAAATTATTACAAATATCCAAAAAGTTGCGTCGATTTATTTGGAATTATATTGTTTTTTATGTCGGGATGTGTTATAATATAGTAGTATACATCATTATATAAAGCGAGGGGAGATTATATGCCTGATAAAGAAAAACGCCTTGGAAAAGTTGTATCATTTTACCAATCATTACCTGATGGTTTATTAAAGAACATTATCAACGCTCTTTCTGTTAATAGAGATGTAAGGCGGAAAATAAATAAACTAAAAACATCAAAAAGCAAAGTGGAGATGCTCATGTCGCCAAAACTTAGGGAGACTTTTGCAGATGCGGCATATATTGCCATAAAGCCTTTTGTATCCTTGGAACTTTCAAAAGCTAATTATGATGAAATAATCAACTATATTACAGATGACAATAAGATATACGTTGCAATTTTCTTTTTTAGGTGGTGTTACGAAGAAGGAAATGACGGAACATCTAATGATGATAAATATTTTGATACATTTGTAGACTCCGAGATGTTTGATTGTATCCTTAACGGGAAAAAGATTGATGAATCGCAATCTGCAATTCAAAACAACAAGCCAATATTAGATATTAATCCAAACATATCTTCAGAAGAAACTGAAATGCCATCGGCTAAAGTGAATAATGATGAGGTGCATACTATGAAATTATTAGGACGAATAGAGAAAAGAAATACATTTTATAATTTTTTCCCACAATATGAACTGACTAATGGTAAGCTTATAGAAATACCTGCTGACAAACTCAGATCTGATTATCCTACAAATGGAGGAATAAATCTTGCATATAATCCTTATTCAGGCGGAGCAGCATCATTTCTTGATGGAATAACCACGGATAATGACGAAGACCAGTATGTTAACAATGTATATGTAATAGAAATTGATAATTATGATTTAGAGTCTAATGAAAATTCAACCTATCAGGTCAAGCTTGATTTGCAACGTTTAGTTCAATGTGGCAAAAAGTTAGATGATATTATTCGTTATGCTGACGAGTGTGAAATATATAAAGTAGTTCACAGCGAAACAGATAGCATCTCAGATAAAACCTTTATAAGTGGTAATATTAATCTTCTTGAGACAAACATTACTAACGGCGAAATGGTAGTTCTTTTTTATAATGAAAAATACTACGGACCTTTTAAAGCAACACGAAGACAATATGATGAAAAATTCTATATTACTACTTTAGCCAGCGAAAACAACTACCTAGTTCCTTTTTTCAGCATAACTGATGTGAAAGTTATAGAGCTTGAAAAACAGGCTTATTATAAAGACCCCACATATACCAAATTTATTCATACTTCATCAGAAAGTGAACAGTATGAAGACCATATAACAGATGAGCTGCTGCTTGAAAAAATAACAGATGATGTTTCGATTGAGCTTGCTAGAACTAACCCCGAGGAATTTTCTCATCTGTGCAGTAACTCTCCATTTCTTGCTCAATTACCATCAGAGATTGTTTCAAAACGACTGGACAGGCTTATTGAGATAGTCACTAGTGTTGAGGGTTTCAAAGAAAAGAAGCATGAAGTATTTGAATCTCTGCTTAAACTCTATCAGGAATCCCCATCTGATGAAATGATAATCAAATCAGATGTTTATAAGGATTTAGAAAGCAAATATAACGAAGAACGAAGAAGAAGTGAAGCAGCTGATAAGAAGATTCAAGAACTGAGCAGAACACAGGAAGAATTAAATGCACAGATAGTAGATCTGCAAAAGAGTTCGGAAGGCACCACATCTTCAGAAGAAGTTGCTAAACTTGAAGCGGATAATAAATCTTTAAAAGAAAAACTTGAAACCATAAAAGCTACAAGTGCAAATATTGAAAAACTTAAATCTGATCAGACAGAGTTAGAAACGAACAATAGATATCTCCAAAGACAAATAGACAAGTATGAGCAAAAAGCAAAAGAATTACGCACACAGGTTAGCACTGCTATTAAAGACGGCAGTGATGAAATGGCATCTTTAGCATTTGATCCATTTATTTCAAGCGAAATGATGAAACAAGCAGCCTCATGGGAAACAAAAGAAGAAGATAGGCAATATAAAGAAAAGATAGACAGAATAAATTCAGTTACGCCTTCCGCATTAAGTGATGCTGATCTCATAGACTATATTGTAAATTATGTCAAGTCAAGACGTGAGTATAGCCGAAATGACATAATCAATATTTATATCAGTATTGCCCAAAACTTTATCACTATTTTCTCAGGTGAACCTGGCACAGGAAAAACGTCTATGTGCAATATCGTTGCTGAAACTCTTGGTTTGTTACATTATGGAGAAGAGTTAAACCGTTTTGTTTCTGTATCAGTAGAACGTGGTTGGTCTTCCAAGAGAGATCTTATCGGATACTATAATCCTCTGACAAGAAAATATGATAAGAGCAATGGCAAAATATATGATGCACTTCGAGTGCTTGATGTAGAAAGATATAAATCCAAGTATCCGTTCATAATTATGCTTGATGAGGCAAATCTCAGTCCAATAGAGTATTATTGGGCAGATTTTATGCGTCTTACGGACAGATCATCATTGAATGATATGTACATAAATATAGGTGCAGAGCGAGAATTATATGTTCCTGAAACGCTTAAATTTGTTGCTACAATCAACACGGATCAAACTACTGAAACGCTGTCTCCACGTCTTATTGACAGAGCCTGCATCATAAAACTGCCAAAAGTTGAGCCTAAAAATAATGATGATGCTTCATCTGTGTCAACAGAGATAATCACATGGGCCAATTTCGTCAAGACGTTTTCAAAGACGGCAGAATTGAATCCTATTACACAAAAAGGAATAAAAGAAATATACAAGCTGTTCAATGATTATGGAATGAGCGTTAGCCCCCGTACTCAAGTAGGCATAAAAAAATATGTAATGGCAGCTCAGGAAATTATGGAGGACGAGCCTAATACTCTCGCACGAGAGAAGGCTTTGGATTTCGCAGTAGTACAAAAACTGCTTCCTAAAATCAACGGTTATTATTCCGTTTATGAACGTTTCTTTGATTCATTGAAACAACTTTGCAAGGAGTATAACCTTAGCATGACTGAAGATGCTGTCATGAAGATAATTGATGCTCAGGAGCGGAATATGGGTTACTGTCAGTATCTGATTTGAGTGAGGAGGGATTTCTTTGGATACAATAACACTAAAGCTGAAACCAAAGTATCATGAAGAAATAGAATTAATACTCCAAACAGATAAAGAAAGCGATTGTTTTGATATACCAAATGGCAAAGAGGTAGTGTATAATGACAATATTTATTCGTTTTTATTGTCAGGTGCTACTTCTATGCCATCAAAAGTGTATGTTAACGATGAAGCATATGATACTGAATTCGGCAGTGGAGATGCAGACGGGATCCGATTCAGTTTAAAAGGGTGTGACAGACCATTCTTACAGAGTTTTGGAGCGATAAGAATAGAAGTGTGGATGGACGGAAAACAGTATTACTCCAAAAGTATAGCGGTACTGGTATCAGATTCTGAAATCAACAATGGCGTTATAAATATGATAGAATATATTTATGGAAACTGCGAAGATTATCTTTATGAAGAACATAAATATTCTACGATACTATCAGGTATCAAAGCGAATGAAACAATCTCGCTGGAGGCAAAAATAGCTTTTCTGGAACAAACACTTAAAATATATAAAAAATCATATCAGTATCTGAAAACCAATCCCTATTGTAAGCTTGAAAAAACAGAAGCAGTAGATTCGTTTGATAAACTTCAATCCATCTCACAGAGAACAATACGATATATAACAAATCATATTGATGAACTTTCAGTCGTTAATTATGATACAGGCATAAGGTATAATAATCAATATTATCAGCCTAACAGAGTGTTGGTGGAGAGAAACTCATATTCTTATGATGTTTATGAAAACCGTATTATTGTAGGCTTTTTAAAAACTCTTGTATCAGAGATCAATGTAACAATTAAAAGTCTATTGGAGAAAACGTATCTTAAAAACAAATCTTCTACACAAGACGGATATATTGATTCGATGTATCAGATTTTTTCAAGAAGTATAAAACGGATTAATGGATATATAGAATCTTTGAAATCGCTACATAATGAATATCAGCAGTTGTATTATTTCTATACTCGACTTTTCAATATCTCAACAGATGCAGTCAGAAACATACCTATTTTTACACCTGTTTTTCGTTCTATAAACGCTTATAGACAGATATATACCGTTATACACAACTGGTTTTCGATTGGTAATTATGATCTTGGAAAAGATGAGTTGTTGTTAAGCTTTATTTCCACAAGTAAGATATATGAATACTATTGTCTGATAAAAATGTTGTGTCATATAACCCAAAACACAGATTACGATTTAATAGAATCAAAACGCATTTCTTATCGTGTTAACAATAGTTACTATATGGATACTAAATACAATAATACGTTTGTTTTTTACAAAGGTTCTATTAAACTCACCTTGTATTTTCAGCCTGTTGTTTATGGTGACAGCAGAGCATTTAATGGATTAGATATATTCCGAAATACATCAACAAATGCCAAAAAGGAAAACAGTAATAGAGGGAAAACATATACGCCAGACTATATTATAAAAGTTGAATATAATGGTACAACTGATTATATTATATTGGATGCAAAATTTAGTACACCTGAAAATATACGGCTTCATCAATTACAGGAATTAGTATATAAATATTTATTCTCCATAAGTACTCTAAACAAAACGGATCATATAAAAGGACTGTATATACTTTGTGGAAAGCAACTCGGAAATGATGAGGAGGATATTATCCACGATCTGGCACAAAAAATTGGTCACAGTGTATCACCTTTCGCCGATATATTAGTTATTAATGGTGTAAAAACAGATGACTATTCTATCACAAGTATGATATTTGATAATGCAACATAAACGGCTGCACCCAAAGGCACAGCCGTCTGCTCTCAAATATAAACCATACACTCAAACATTGCTTCTCTCGCCATATAGACGAAGCAGTTTTCAAGGCCGAGCATCTTCTCAGCATCATCGCTGAGGACAGCCTTCTGATAGCAACTATCAGTCTGCGTATCGGCATTGAAGCGAGTGACGGTCACAGTGTTGGTGTCAAGTCCCCACAGCGGAACGTATTTCTTTTTCAACGGGCTGTATGCAGTCTACTCACTCTTGTATCTGCTCATGGTATTACCTCCGTTATGCTTTATCATGATTGGATTCACGGTGTTCAAAAATGTATTCCGTGATGTGAGATGATAATAACAGGAGTATGACCATAACATTGTCCTTTGTTTGTCCTTTACACGTTCCGAAAAGTTACGATAAAGGACAGGATTATAAAACACGTTAAAACTAAAAAACGCCGTAGATACGGGATAAAATCCATATCACGGCAAGTTAGAAAATGTGAAAAATTTAATTCAATTCCCGTACGGGTCACCAAAGTTTAAAGCTCGGAGATAGCACGTTGTGCTGTTTCCGAGCTTTTGTTATCTGAAGTTTCATACCTTCCATGTTCTGCTCTACTTTTCCCCGCACACCTCACTCTTGAATTTTTTCGCATACATCTTCAAGTCTAACTTGCATAAACCCATCTATAAACCCGAATTTGTTGCGTAAGTATCGTAAGAATTATTAATGCAGATTTGAGGGCTAAGCGTTTTTGGCTTATAAAGTCAAATAAGTGTCTTGTAATGGCTTAAAAAGTGTGCTTACCCTTGTTGTTGACACGCCATGTGCTTATGTGCTACAATTCAGCAAGTAGGAAACCAATTCATATTTAGCCGTTTTGTCTATGCACTTTTCGAGCCCCTTTTATGCACTTTCTACTTGACAAACACACCCACAAAATAACACGCTAAACAGCCGATATCAAAATGTGATTTTTGCATTTGATGTGCGGAAATTTATTTTTCTACCCCAGCTTCAAAACATTCAGCATGAATATCCAGCTAGTTCCATAGTAAGCCACAACTGCCACCAGATCGTTCAGCGTGGTTATTAACATTGTTAAAGCAATGGTGCAAATATCCTTAGCACGCCGTCAATGAGCCGACCAAAGAAACCACGCTTTGTGTCCTCAAGCGTGCGCTGTCTGCACTTGCTCTGAGTGTCCAGAATGTCCGCCTTGAAAGTCTTTATTATAGACGAATCATAGAATATAGAACTGCACTCAAAATGCAGGAAAAGACTTCTATAGTCAAGATTTACCGAACCAAGCACCGCAAGCTTGTCATCGCATATACAGCCCTTTGCGTGAACAAACCCAGGGGTGTATTCATATATCTTCACTCCTGCCTCGATAAGCTGACGATAATAGCTTCTCGAAAGCCTGAAAACCACCTTTTTGTCAGCGATACCGGGCATTATGATACGCACGTCGACCCCACGTTTAGCCGCCCTTATAAAAGCGTCAAAAAGGCTGTCACCAAGCATAAGATACGGTGTGTAGAACCACACATAATCGCTTGCGGCATAGAGCATCTCAGAAAAAAACGTGTTGCTCACATTTTCGTCCACCATAGGGGAATCATAATAAGGCAAAACATAGCCGTCGCCACCCTTGCCCTCTTTTTCAAAGCTCTCCCCCACAAGGTCATGAGGTATCATGTCATTTGAAAAAGCGTTCCAGAACTCCATAAACATATAGGTGTAGCTTTTTACGCCCTCACCTGTTATCTTAAAGCCGATATCTTTCCAGTGACCATATTTCGAGCCTATGTTTATATACTCGTCCGAAAGATTTATTCCGCCGCTGTATGCAACTCTGCCGTCCACCACCATTATTTTTCTGTGGTCACGGTTGTTGAGCTGTGATTTTATAAAAAGGAACGGATTGAAAGGCACACATTTTATACCTTTCTCCCCAAGCTTCAAAGCGTCTGCAAGAGAATAAGTTGCGATACTTCCAAGGTCGTCATACATTATCCTGACGTCAACGCCCTGAGCTGCCTTTCTCGCCATAATATCAACCACAGTGTTGAGAAATTTGCCGTTTTGCAGAATAAAATACTCTGCAAAAATATATTTCTCAGCCTTTTCAAGCTCCTTGCACATATCAGCGAACATTTCCTCGCCCACGGAAAAATATTCTGCGCTGTCAAGCTTCACCATAGGAAATCCCGTTGCATCGCTTATCCTTTTCACCGATTGAGCAAGCCTTTTGTCCTCACGTTCAAGCTCCCCTATGCACTTTTCCCCGTCAGGAAGCTCATAGTCCATGTGAAGCCTTGCCTTTGTGATATTCTTTTCAAGCTTTTTCGCAGTATTGTTATTGCCGAAAATTATATACATAACTGCACCAAGCACGGGAAAAGTAAGTATCACAATAAGCCAAAGGGTCTTGTAGCTGCTCTCCTCACGCTTTGTGTTGATATAAAGTACAAACAGAAATGACAGCACAGTAAGCACGATGCTGAGAAGCCCTGCCGCCTTGCTGAGCCATTTAAGTATGAGAAGATACCACAAAAACTGCATCGCCACAGGAACTATCACCGCCACCACTCTGCCTGCTATTTTCTTTACATTGTTCCACGTCAACTCCGTTTCGCTCCTTTCATTTATCATCTTAGGGCAACAAAACACTATCATTATGCGATGTTACCACTATTATAACAATTTTTTTAACATAAGTCAACGCCATTGATTTTATTATTAAAAAGTGTTATATTAAATATGAGATATGTCCTGCTGATAGCTTTGTCTGTAGGCGGGCGAACAGTGTTCGCCCCTACAAAAATAATATAATTGATAACGGAGGTAACAAAATGTGTACTGCGGCAACTTATAAAACGAACGGTTTTTATTTTGGAAGAACTCTTGACTATGAAAGCTCCTATGGCGAGGAAATAGTCATAATGCCAAGAAACTTTCCCCTTAACTTTGTTAATATGGGCAGGATAGCTACCCATTATGCGGTAATAGGCACTGCTCATGTTGCTCAGGATTATCCTCTTTTCTATGACGCCGCCAACGAAAAGGGTCTTGCCATGGCAGGTCTTAACTTTGTTGGCAACGCCTTTTACCGTGATGATATCGACGGCAGGGACAACGTTGCGCAGTTTGAGTTTATCCCATGGATACTCTGTCAGTGTGCAAACGTGACAGAAGCAAGGACGCTTATAGAAAAGATAAACATAACCAAAACTCAGTTCAGCCCGCAAATGCCGTCAGGTCAGCTCCATTGGATAATAGCAGACAAGAACGATTGTATTGTGGTAGAGTCAGTAAAAGAGGGCATAAAGGTCTATGACGATCCCGTGGGAGTGCTGACGAACAATCCTCCATTCGATATGCAGATGTTCAGGCTCAACGATTTCCGTGGACTTTCTCCAAAACAGCCTGAAAACACTTTTTCAGACAAGCTTGACCTTACTTCCTACAGCCGTGGCATGGGTGCAATGGGTCTGCCAGGTGACTTATCCTCACAGTCAAGATTTGTAAGAGCCGCATTTGTGAAAATGAACTCACGCTCCGCCCCTGACGAGCAAAGCAGTGTGAGCCAGTTCTTCCACATTTTAAACTCAGTTGACCAGCAAAGGGGCTGCTGCGAGGTGGCAGAGAGCAAGTATGAGATAACCATTTATACAAGCTGCTGCAATACTGACAAGGGCATTTACTATTACACCACATACAACGGTCATCAGATATCCGCCGTTGATATGCACAAAGAAGACCTTGACTCCGCCAAGCTTATTGCCTACCCTATGATAACGGGCGAGATAATAAACTTTCAGAACTAGCAAACGCTCCGTACAAAATCTGTACGGAGCGTTTTTATTACTCAAATCTGAAATATTCAAAGTCAAAGTTGCTTCCCGGCAGGAACGCAAATGATACCTTCTGTTTGCCGCTGATACCTGAGATATCAAATCTCTTCTGGGCATAATTTTCGCTGTCATCTGTCCTGAACTCGCAGAGTATGCGGTTTTCACCCTCATTGCCGTTCAAAATAAGATGTATGCTGTTGAGGGCAAGCGGTGACTTTCCACTTATAACGAGCCTGCTCGGTTGTTTTTCAGAGAAATCGAACTCGCCAAAATCAAGCATAACGTTGTTTCCTATCTCGGTCACGCACTTTTCGCCCTTTGTGAACTTGTCACCATAAATGTTGTCAGCATCAGCCGCATTATTCACCGCAAATTCACGGCTGACCTTTTCAAAGTTGAAACCGCCCACTTGGAAACCGTCCTCAGTGAGGATACAAAGGGTCTCAATACCCTTGAGCTTTCTTGAAAGCTTGAAAGTTTCAGGCTTGAGGATCATCCACTCAGGCTCTTTGTGATAACAAAACGTGCCAAGAAGCTTTCCGCCCTCCTCAGGTATTCCGTCATAGAAGCTTATTTTAACAGGGTCAAGGGTGTTCGCCCATATCTGCACCGTAACAGTGTCAGAGCCTGCACTGCCGAAGTCCAGATTATCATATGCCGCCCATGATGTTACCTTGCCCATTGCAAAGCCTACACCCTTCTTCATGCCGCTTGAAACGTTGTCGCTCGCCCTTGTGAAAAGTCCACCGATAACGAACTGATAAGGGTCGGTAAGTGCGTTTCCAAGACCCTCAGCAGTGAATTTGAGCATAGATATGATGTGATAACGCTCAGTGCCGTTTTTGCACATTGCACGAAGCCAGAAGCTTCCGTCACCCTTTGCTTTCACCTTAATGCTGTCTGCTGTTACCTCGCACTCTGCAAGATTAGATGTTATGCCCTTTTCATTTGTTACCCTGAACTCTATATCCTCAGCATAATCCGAATTGGCAGGGAGCGCCTTATATTTCACTGTTATCTCAGGGTTATCCTTGTCAAGAGTAAAAGTATCAGTATAAAGCTCTATCTTTCTCACCGGTATCTCGTCTGTCCTGCCGCACTCGGTAGGAGCAAAGCCCACATTCTCCAGCGATGATGTGCCGCTGTCATATTCCGCCTCAACAGCATCAAGGGTAACAACACAGTCAGGCAGCCCCTTTGATGTAAGCGTTACCTTTATCTCCCCCGTCTTATCAGTCGAACCGATAACAGCAAGCATTTTTCCTGAGAAAAGTCTGCGTGATGTGCCCTTATACTGGTCATAGTCTGTGCTGTCGCCGTTGTCAAGACCCATAAGCCTTGCCGCACCCTCAACGCTGACGTTCACACGGTTGTTGGCGTTTGCGCAGAAAGTGCCGTCCTTATCAAATGCAGATATCTCAATATAAACAAGGTCAGAGCCGTCTGCAAGTATCTCCGTCTTGTCAGGGGCAGCTTCTATTCTAACAGCGTCCCCGAATGAACGCTGCATATCCTCTGCGATGATATTTCCATTCTCGTCATATGCAACAGCTTTAAGCTCGCCCTTTTCATATGGTATGATATAGTTCGCTGTCAGCTCCTTGCCATGCTTGTGGTCTATATCATATGCACCCATTGAAACGCCGTCCTTGAAAAGCTCAACTCTCGGAGCATTTGAGCAAACTCTCACGTCACAAGGAAGTCCGTCGCTGAAATCCCAGTATGGGAAAATATGCACGAATGGCTCGGTCTTATAGTCTGTCCACTCTGCACGGAAAACATATGCACTGTCCTTTGCAAAGCCTGCTGTGTCGAACTGACCGAAGTAGGAATTTTTCGTGCTGTATGGAGTAGGCTCGCCTATGTAGTCAAAGCCTGTCCAAATGAACTGACCTGCACAATATTCTGCGTCACGGTCAGGGATAATGCAAGCTTCAGTATTTTTTGCGCCCCAGCCTGTGCAGCTATTGCCCAAAGATGAACACTGCTCGTCATCATCAGTTAGCAAGGTTTCAGACAGTGGGAAATGATAAATTCCACGGCTCTGAACAACAGAAGCCGTTTCGCTTCCGTATATCATCCAGTCAGGGTGAGCGGCGTGGTGTTCCTCATAAAGTCTTTCACCGTAGTTATAGCCTGCAAGCTTGAGAATGTCCGCACATTTCTGACCGTTCTCCCACTGCATATAGTTAGAGCCGAAAGTGACATAGCCGTTGCCATCAGGGTCATGAAGCCTAACGAGCCTTTTGAGCCAAGCCGTTACCTCCTGACCTCTCTCGTCAGCGTGAGTGTCAAATATCTCATTTCCAACGCTCCAGCCTATGATAGAAGGGCGGTTTCTGTCACGGCGCACCCATGAAGCAACGTCCTTTTCTACCCACTCATCAAAAAATCTGGCATAGTCATAGTCGGTCTTTGACCTCTCCCACATATCAAAGCCCTCAGAGAGAATGAGCATACCTGTCTCGTCAGCGATGTCCATAAACTCCTCCGCAGGCATATTGTGAGAGGTCCTGATAGCGTTTATGCCCATTTTGCGTAGCTTTTTAAATCTTCTCCTTATAGCCGCAGGATTGGAAACTGCCCCAAGACAGCCGTTGTCATGGTGTTCGCATGAACCGTGGAGCTTAACGTGTCTGCCATTGAGATAAAAACCGCTGTCGCACTTGAATTTGATAGTCCTGAAGCCGAATTTCTGACTTACACGCTGTACACAGCCGCCGTCCACAAGAATTTCCGACACCATGGTGTAAAGCACAGGGGAGGTGATATCCCAAAGCTCAGGGTCTTTCACTGTCATGGTCTGAGCGGTGAGAGAATAGCTCACGCCTTTCACACGCACCGCCTCAGGTATGCAGGAAATATCCGTCCCACAAGCGTCAGACTCATAGCTTGCCACCTCTTTGCCGTCCTTGTCAAAAATAGTGTTCCTGATGCGGATTCCCCCAAGAGGAGTACCCACAGGACGAAGCATCTCAGCCTTCACAGTCACCTGCCAGCCGTCCTCCTGCTTTGAAGTGGTGATATAAATGCCGTCATTGCCGAAACGTATCTCAGGGCTTTCGCAAAGCCAAACCTTTCTGAAAATGCCTGCTCCTGAATACCACCTGGAGTTTGGCGAGTGGTGATCCACACGGACAGTAATAATGTTCTCTCCGTTCTTAACAAGGTCGGTGATATCGAACATAAATGCCGAGTAGCCGTATTTCCACTCCCCAGCCAAAGCACCGTTCACATACACCTTGCTGTCCATGTAAACTCCGTCAAAGCGGATAAAAGTGCGTATGCCCTCTTCCTTTTGGTAAGAGAAATTCTTTCTGTACCAGCCTGTAGAAGTTTCATATAGGTCGTTGGTATCATAAATAAGCCAATCATGAGGAATGTCCACAGGCTTGAAAGCAAAGTCCTCTGAGTAGTCAGAGCCGAAAGCCGCCTTGTAAAATTCCCAATCGTTGCAAAAAAGCTTTCTGTCTGAGTATGTTTCACAGATATCCATAAAAACTCCTTTATATTTTACTTATCTGAATATGAAAATGTGCTTTTACCAAAGGCTTTTCAAGCTGATATTTCTCCGCAAGCCTTGGTCCGCAGGAGTTAGAACCGACTCCTGCCATTGCATAGTCAACGCAGATAACATTGCTCTCGCACCTTTCAAGCTCATAGTTATGTGCCTTTGCCGCAAGCTCCTCCTGCGAAAACTGAGAAGCGTTGAATGAAAACTCCTCTCCTGCAGTGAACATCACATTTGTGTCCTCACTGCTCACAGTGAGATATCTGCACCCATAGTGCGATGAATTCTCCTGCGGTCTGATATAGTCCTCGTGCATATCCCCGATATCAGCCGCAAATCTGCCCATATAGCAAGCCTGACGCTTGTCAATGTAGCTTTCTGTAGGACCATATCCGAAATATTCCGCCCTTGAAAAATCTTTTGGCATGAAAAGCCTTATACCGAACCTTGGAAGCATATCTATATTATTTGAAAACTCCGCTTCGCATTTTATGTCAAGCCCACTGCCGTCAATAACATAAACTGCTTTCAGCCTGCAAAACGGCTGTTGTATGGACCAGCCAAAAGACTGTGTGATGCTTATCTCCGCTCTGTTCTCGCTCGCTGAAAGCTCACAGCCGTAGCTTTTCACATCAAAGTCATTAAGATGCACCTTGTACCAATTGTACTTCATGACATCATTATCCGTAGGCGCACGGAAGAAGTTATACTGCAAAGGTCTGTCAAGAAGCTCTCTGCCGCCGAATTTCGCAGAAACAAACGCCGACTTACGCTTGTCAAAGCGGTAAACAACATCTCCCACTGTCACAGTGATATCAAGAGGCGTTTCCACAGCCTCAACATTTCCTTTCACCTCAGCGACCTTACAAGCCTTGCCCTCTGCTATCCTAAGCTGATCAAAGCACACCTCATAGCCATTTTCACAATAGTCAGTGTCCTCCTTTGCAGTGAAAATAAACCTTATGAATGTTTCATTTTCATACTCCGCTGTATCATCGGGAACATTCACCACAGTGCTTCCCATAGGCTCAATGTCAAAATCCACTCTGCCGATATGTATAATACCGTTTTTATCCGTTATCTCATAGCGGCAATCGAGAATATCCCCAGCGTTCACAAACTCCAGCGTGCTTGAAAAAACAAAGCTTCCCTCGCTTTCCCCTTTTGTTACTCGCACAGGTCTGTATACCTGCTTTACCTCTAAAAGTCCCGTGTGTGGCGTTCTGTCAGGATAAACAAGACCGTCCATGCAGAAATTGCTGTCATTGTGTCTTTCCCCAAAATCTCCGCCGTAGCCGTATTTAATCCTTCCCTCAGCCGTCTTACCAAGCGGTACAGAATGGTCGCACCACTCCCACACAAAGCCACCGCAGAAACGCTCATTGGAATAGAACACATTGTGATAATCCTCCAGATCTCCCGGACCATTTCCCATGGCGTGGCAGTATTCACACTGCACGAGAGGTCTGTTTTCCTCAGGCTTTTCAAGATAGCCTTTCAGCCCGTTTAGATCCCAGTACATACCCGAAACTACGTCAAGCACGCTGTCGGAAGTTCCGTCAAGGCAGTGTGTGCTTTCATAATGCACAAGCCTTGTATCATCAAGCCTCTTTATAAGCTCAGCTTCATCAAGCATATTTTTGCCATATCCGCTCTCATTACCCAGCGACCAGAACACCACGCAAGGGCGGTTGATGTCACGCTTTACAAGACATTCCGCACGATCTTTTATGGCATTGCCAAACCTCTCGTCGCAAGCAAGCATCGCAATACCGTTGTAATCTGAATAGTCCCACTTGTAGTCATAATAGACCTCCACACAGCCATGTGACTCCAAGTCCGCTTCATCAATAACATAAAACCCCAGCCTGTCGCAAAGCTGATAAAACACAGGAGAGTTAGGATAATGTGACGTTCTCACAGCGTTTATGTTGTGCTTTTTCATAAGCACAAGGTCAGCTTTCATCTGCTCATAAGAAGCATAATATCCCGTGTCAGGATAGCTGTCATGACGATTTACACCCTTGAACTTCACCGCCCTGCCGTTTATCTTAACAACGCCCTTATCCACCTTTACATCTCTGAAGCCAACCTCCTCGCCGATAACCTCGTCGCCTGCATTGATAGTAAGCCTGTAAAGATAAGGTGTTTCAGCACTCCAAAGCTTGACGTTCTCTAACTTTATCTCAACGCTCTCACCGTCATAAGCCGAAAACTGAGCCATTGTAACACCATCATCATCGCAAAGCTTTGCCGAAACATCACAGCCGAATACCGTAAACTCCAGCCTTGCAGAGCCATTCTCACCGAGAACAGTTTTCACAATATAATTTTCAAGACGCATTTTCGGTCTTGACAGCACATAAACATCTCTGAAAATTCCCGAAAGCCTTATCTTGTCCTGATCTTCAAGATAAGTTCCGTCGCACCATTTCAGCACAGCGGCAGTAATGATATTCCTGCCCTCAGCAAGATATGGCGTGATATCAAACTCAGCCGTAGCGTGAGAAACCTGTGAATATCCCACAAAGCTGTCGTTCACATACAAATAAACACAGCTATCCACGCCCTCGAACACAAGCACCCTGTCCATGCCGTCAGGGGAATAATCATATTCACGCTGATAAACTCCCACAGGTATATCGTCAGGCACAAAAGGCGGGTCAAATGGTATTGGATAGCACACGTTCGTATACTGCGGCTTGTCATAGCCGTAAAGCTGCCAGTTTGACGGCACCGGGATAGTGTTCTCAAACTTTTCGTGAATAAAATCGTCCTCTAGGTCTATTATGCTGTCATAATAACGAAAACCCCAGTTGCCGTTTAAAAGCTCCATTCGCTGAGAATTTTTACGGTCCTCAAAAGGATCCTGCCCCTTTGCAAACGGCACAAAATAGCAGTGCTTATCAAGCGTGCCAATGTGCAGCGCCTGAGTATCCTCATGATATATCATTTTTGATCTTGGCGAATTTTTCGCCGCAAGCTTTAAAATATCCATAGATGTTCTCCTTTACAAGTTTATAAATTACTGTAATTATTTTATCAGCTATTGACAGGCAAGTCAATGAATGATATTATTAATTTATAACAATATGAATATGGAGTTGATATTTTGTTATTTGCCGATTATCCTATCCTGGGAAACGAAAAGTCCCTGCCACTATATCTGCAAAATATGGGCCATCATCACTGTCAGGATCACCTTATAAGACCCGAGGGCTATCACTATGACCAGATCCTCTACTGCACCAAAGGCAGCGGCACGCTCGTCTTTAACGGCAAAACTACGCCCATACCACCTGATACCGCCATATTCATACCAGCTGAGACGCCCCACGAATACTATCCAGAAGAGGATATATGGGATATCCACTGGATAGTCCCCTGCGGATATGCCGCCAAGGATATCCTTACCCAGTTCGGCCTTACCGAGCTTAAAACCTTTCACCTCAGCGACACAAAAATGCTCGAGCATATTTTCCGCAAAATGCACAATGCTCTGCGAACCGACAGTATTTTCGGCAATTACAAAGCCTCTGGCTATTTGTATGATTTTCTTATGGAGTTTTACCGCCTCATCGCCTACAAAGACCCTGCCACGTCAGTATCCTCCGCCCTTATGAAAGCACTGGACTACATAAACTACAACTATTTTTCACCTATCACAATGGACGAGCTTTGCAGTGTGTCAGGAGTAACTAAACAGCACCTTTGTCTGCTTTTTCGCAAAAAACTCAGTATGCGTCCAATGGAATACATCGCAAAACGCCGTATCCAAGAAGCCAAAGCCCTGCTCACTGGTACAGAAAAAAGCATCGAGCAGGTAGCCGAGGAAACAGGCTTTTGCTCAGAAAGCTATTTCTGCAAGCTTTTCAAAAGATACGAGGGCATGACCCCCTCCGCTTTCCGCCAGATCAAATAACTACAAACAAAAAAAAGAGCCGCCCAAAGGCAGCTCAATTATGCAGAAAATTAGCCCTGCTCCTTCATCTTAGCGAAACACTCGCTGCAGTAAACAGGTCTGTCCTCTCTTGGCTTGAAAGGAATAACAGCCTCGCCGCCGCAAGAAGCACAAGTTGCTGTATAAGTCTGTCTTTCAGACTTTGTAGCAGCCTTTCTTGCATCTCTGCAAGCTTTACATCTCTGTGGCTCGTTTACGAAACCTTTCTCAGCATAGAACTCCTGCTCGCCTGCTGTGAAAACGAACTCGTTTCCGCACTCCTTACATACTAATGTCTTGTCTTCGTACATGGTTCTTACCTCATTACATAAAATTGTGCCTAGTCGGATTTGCACCGACACCTTTGAATAAACAACGCTCTGCTATTAAGCTATACGGCCATATTCCTATCTCAACAGTGATCTCAATTTCCGTCTGACTCTCTGCATTGCATTGTCTACCGCCTTTTCCGACGTGCCCAAGCCTAATGCTATCTGATTGTATGACATTCCTCTCAAAAACGATTGAAATACCTGCCATTCCTGCTCCGAAAGTGCAGAAGTGATCTTATCATAAAGCTCATTCAGCTCCTCACGCTCCACTACGACCTCCTCAGGTACAGTGCCACCGCCGCCAAGAATAGCCTCAAGGTCAGCTTCCTCGCCGCCTGAAAGAAGTGCATTTCTGTGAACAGACGAAATGATCTTATTTTTTATACATTTTGTAGCGTAAGTTGAAAACTTCGCATTTTTGTCTTCACGATAGGTCCTAACCGCACCCAGAAGCCCCATAAGCCCCTCTTGGACAAGATCCTCGTGAACCTCGGCGCCATATTTTTTTGCCAGAAACTCCACCGTACAGATATATCTCGCAATAAGCTCACCGATAGCCGTTTTGTCACTCTGTGCATTTAGCACAAGCTGCTCATCTGAAAGCTTTTCCTGCTGATCCTGCCGATCGCCTCTCAAAAAATACCGCCCACCTAATCGTAGAAATTACCGCAAAGCCCCATTCTGACGCCACTGCGTAATGTTATAATACCATTTTAGACCATAAAAGTCAAGAGAATTGACGAAATCCGCCGTCCCTGTGAAAATATTTGTAACATACCACAGTTTTAAGAATGTATTCTTGTGATTTTCAACAAACAAAAAGTCAGCCGTGTCGAAATACACGGCTGACCGCAATTTACGCAACTTTGATGTTATACACGGCAGTATTTTGCTCTGCCATCGCTGAAAATATCCCCTCCGTGGCAATCGTCAGCCACAACAAGAGGAAAATCCTCAACGTAAAGTTTTTTCACAGATTCACAGCCCAGCTCCTCAAAAGCCACTACCTCGCAAGACTTTATGCAGTTGCAGGCAAGTGCGCCCGCACCGCCTATAGCACAGAGATAGACCGCACCATTTCTTATCACGGCGTCCCTTACCTCTTGTGATCTCTCGCCCTTGCCGATCATTCCGCCCAATCCAAGATCAAGCAGCCTCGGTGCAAACCTGTCCATTCTTCCTGAAGTGGTCGGTCCGCATGAACCGATAGGCTTTCCCTCAGGTGCAGGAGTAGGTCCGGCATAGTAGATAACAGCGTCTTTCAAAGGGATAGGAAGCTCCTTTCCCTCGTCAAGCAAAGCATTGAATCTTTTATGTGCAGCGTCCCTTGCAGTGTACACAACGCCCGAAAGCAATATCTTGTCACCGCATTTAAGCTCTCCGCTCACCGCTTTAAGCTCCTCGGAACGCACCTTTCTTATTTCCGACATGACAAACTATTATTCAGCGTCATCATCGCTTACAAGAGAAAGACCATCGTCAATAAGATCTCTTGCAGTGTTTACAGCACCGATACTATTGCCATACAGATCGTTAAGTGATGTAACGAGCTGCTGAACAGTTTCGCTCAGACTTGTGAATTGTGTCTTAACAGACTCTCTCAGATCAGCAGACTGTGCTCTGATGTTCTTAGCTTCGTTCTTAGCGTCGCTTACTACCTTTGCAGCCTCAGCATTTGCCTTTGATGTTACGTCAGCGGCTTCTGCGTTAGCCTTAGATGTAACAGCCTCAGCTTCAGCGTTAGCCTTAGAAGTTACCTCGGCAGCCTGCTTGTTTGCAGCACTTGTAACAGCTTCAGCCTCCTGCTTAGCGGCAGCCGTCATTGCAGCAGCGCTTGACTTAGCAGTCTGAAGTGTAGTATCAGCCTCTGTCTGAGCATTTGTAACAAGCTTCTGTGCCTGTGCGTTTGCGTCAGCAAGAACCTGATCCTGAAGCTGCTTAGCTTCATCTTCCATCTGCTTAGCTGCCTTCTTAGCTTCCTGAACGACCTTATTAGCTGTGTTCTGAGCTTCCATGAACACGCTTCCAAGATCGAATGCAGGAGTGGCTGTGCCGGCATTAGCCTCAGCAGTTTCGAGCTTCTCTTTAAGATCCTCGATCTCCTGCTTCTGCTTTTCAAGCTCAGCGTCCTTTTCAGTTACCTGCTGCTCATAGTCAGCGATACGAACCTTCATTGTATCAGTATTAGCCATAAGCTCGGCTATCTTGTTTTTAGCCTCTTCTACCTTTTTCTCAAGTTCCTTCTTGCCCTCGAAGTCCTGCTTCTGAGCGCCGCCCTGTTTCTCAAGACGTTCGATAGTTTCGTTCTGGTCATTGACCTGAGCCTCAAGAGTATAAATTTTAGAAGTAAGGTCGTCTACATAAGCAAGAACGTCCTGCTTATCAAATCCGCCGACTCTAACTGTTCTTAAATAACCATTACTAGCCATTTCAATCCCTCCACATTAGTGATTATCTCTATTATACAATAAACCACGTTATTTTTCAACTGATTTAAGCCGTTTTCAAAAATTTCATTATTCCATACAAAATAGCAACTGAAATTTATACAAAATGTCTTAAAATCATATTTATCACAGAATAATTATATCAAATTTTCCGTAAGATTTCAAGTGCTTTTGCGAAAAATTTTCAATATCATGATAATTTTCTGAGAATACGAAAATCTCTTTAATTATGTAAACGTTTTCCGACTTTGGTTCAAACAAGGCGGACAGCGTAAACGCCGATCCGCCTTTGAAAGCATTATTACTTGTTCTTGAAGATATTGAAGATATCGTCGTAATAATTTGGATTATCAGCAGCCTTAACGCCAGCCTTGTGCATCGCTTCAGCGTCAGCCTTTGCGTCGTCAGCCTTCTGAGTAAAATTTGCAGTATATGTTGTCGCAGCCTTTGGTGCAGCAGCCTCAGGAACGTCATCTCTGTCAACAAAGTCAGCAGCGATAACAGTAACGTCCATAGCGTCCTTGGTATCAGGATTTGTACCGTTACCGAAGATGATCTCAACGTTATCATCAGCAGCGTCTGCTATAGCAGCAGTAAGCTCGTCCATATCACTGATAAGGAGATCCTCGCTCATTGTAACGTTTACGATAAGTCTTCTCGCACCCTTGATAGAAGTTTCAAGAAGGTCGGAAGAAATGACCTGATTGATGATATCCTGTACCTTATCCTTGCCCTCGCCGTGACCGATAGCAATATGCGCTCTGCCTGCACCCTTAAGAATAGTAGTAACGTCAGCGAAGTCAACGTTAATCTCATCATGTCTTGTAATGATCTCAGCGATAGCGATAACGTCTGTCTTAAGAACTTCATCAGCGATAGCATAAGACTGCTTCATAGTAAGTCTCATCTCGTTTGTGATAAGGTTCTGGTTAGGGATAACGATAAGAGCGTCAACGTGCTTGATAAGAGCCTCGATACCCTTTTCTGCTCTCTCCATCTTCTTAGCGCCCTCAAATTTGAAAGGCTTTGTAACAACTGCGATAGTAAGCTTGTCAAGTGACTGTGCGATCTCAGCAACTACAGGTGCAGCACCAGTACCTGTTCCACCGCCCATACCTGCTGTGATGAATACCATATCAGCGTCCTTGATAGCGTTCTCGATTTCGTCCTTGCTTTCCTGAGCGGAAGCCTCGCCGATCTCAGGCTTTGCACCGGCGCCCAGACCGTGAGTAAGCTTCTCACCTATCTGGATCTGTGTGTGTGCAGCTGACTTATGCAGTGCCTGGATATCAGTATTAACAGCGATATATTCAACATTTCCCTCGATACCGGCCTGTGCGATACAGTTAAGTGCGTTTCCACCGCCGCCACCGACACCGATTACCTTGATCTTTGCGCCTACGACTGGCTCTTCAACATACTCGTAACCCATAATAGAACTCCTCCTAAAAGCGAATTTTCATACTTCTCCGTATTTTTACATATCAATTTATCAAATCAAAAATAAAATGCAAAAAAGCCTATGTGCCGAATATGCACATAAATAGATACAATAATATATTATCATACTTTTGTCAAAAAGTAAAGAACTTAAATGAAACCATTATAAATTTTTTATTAATTATCAATAAAACGACTGATTTTTCAGTTTCATTTGTGTATACTATACAATTAGTTATCCTGACCCCTACCATTCTGTGTTCGTCTGATCGTCCACATAGCCGTTGTCAGCATATCCATTGTCGGTATAGCCCTGATCGCCGCCGTTATCATATTCCCAGTCGGTGTTTCCGTTCTCGTTTGTCCACTGATCTGTGCCTGCATTGTCAGCATCATCATTGCCGTCCCATGCGTTGGTATCGTCGCTGTAGCCTTGGCTATCGTCCCCTGACCATGAGTCATCACTGTCCCATGTGTTGCCGTCATCAATATTAGTATCAGCCGACACCGCACTGCTGCTGTCATCTGGCTTTGCAGAGCTTGTGTCGTCAGGTTTTGACGACTCGTCCTGCGATTTCGGAATAGCCGAAATGCCGCTGTCAGCACCATTGTAAATAAGCGTACCCTCGTAATCGTCAGTAATGCTCTTGTCAATTACCGCCTTAAGATATGTAAGCTTGTATTCCATATCCACCGAGCTTCCAAGCTTTATTTCAAGCCTGCCGTCATACATAAGCTTGATATCCGAACGGGTGGTCAGGTCAATAGAGTCTATATTTTTAAATTTCAGATCATGAAGATCATTCAGAAGCTCTTTAAGGATATCCGCCTTAAATGAATCCTCCGAGGCAAGCTTGTCGCCCTGACTAAGGCTTTTAAGCTCAAAGCCCTTTACAACAGGTATATCCCCTGTCGGAGCAGGATTTTTCGTTTCAAGTATCTTTCCCGAAGCAGACAGCACATAGTATGAATTTTTATACTCGATATCAGCCGCCTTTTCGGCCTCTGTGCAGGTTATAACAAGTGTTGACGGAAATTTCTTTGTGACCTTGACATCATCAAGATACACAAGAGTATCTTTCAAACGCTTTTCAACTATATCCGTATTCGTCCTCACAAGGTTTTGTCCCGTTGAAACGCCGCCCACGCCAAGGATCTGATCCTGCTCGTAAAGGGTAACGCCCTCTATTTTTATCTCCGACACATTAAAAAACAAAAACATACTCAGCACCAGCAGCAGCGCCGCAGCCGCAAAAAAGCTGGCAACATAAACATTGCGCATATTCACTGTCTGCCGACGTGCCGCAGGCCGCTGTGAGTTCATTCTGTTTTCCTTGTAAGTTCCGTTCATTTTCCTCTTTCCTAACTGCTAGTAATTTACACGTTTTATGTTTCCGCCCAGAAGCGTAAAAGCATTTTCAATGCAGTCATAGCCCCTGTCCATAAGCTTTATATTAGTGAGAGATGTTTCTCCCTCTGCCGAAAGCGCCGCCACAGCCAACGCCGCACCGCCTCTAAGGTCAGGCGCACGGACTTTTGCTCCGTAAAGCTCCTTCACGCCCTCGATAACAGCCACTTTTCCCTCTGTCTTTATATCCGCACCCATTCTCACAAGCTCGTCAACATGGCGGTAGCGGTTTTCAAAAATATTTTCCACCACCACGCTCGTGCCCTTTGCCTTAGCTAGTGCCGCCGTGACTATCGCCTGAGCGTCCGTAGGGAATCCCGGGTAAGGCATAGTCCTCACCGTCCGCACAGCTTTTAGCTGTTTAGGCGCTTTTATAAATATCCTGTCCTCATATAGAAATACCTGACAGCCCATTTGCTCAAATATAGGTATGACCGCACGGATATCCCCTGCCCTTGCCCCAAGCAGACCTATCTCACCGCCTGTTGCCGCCGCCGCACTCATAAAAGTCGCCGCAACTATCCTGTCGGGCATGACAGAGTATTCACAGCCGTGTAGCTTTTCCACACCGCTTATTGTTATCGTTCCGCCCCCTGCGCCGCTTATCCTTGCACCGCAGCAGTTCAGAAACTCCGCAAGATCGCATATCTCAGGCTCTCTTGCCGCATTGTATATCACCGTGTCGCCCTTTGCCAGAACAGCCGCAAGCATGATGTTCTCAGTCGCTCCCACAGAGGGGAACGAAAGGTCTATCCTAGCCCCTCTGAGCCCTCTCGGGCAGGTGCAGCTAAGCACGCCATACTCCTCGTTTATCCTGACGCCCATTTTTCTAAGTGCGCACAGGTGCATATCTATAGGTCTCGGACCAAGCTCACACCCTCCCGGGAATGACAGCCTGCATTCACCTGTTCTTCCAAGAACAGCTCCCAGAAAAACGATAGACGAACGCATCTCTCTCATAAGCTCATCTGGCACAAAGGTCTTTACAGCACCCCTTGCGTCCACAGTAACACAGCCGTCCTCACGGCTGCACCTTGCCCCAAGCACCGACAGAATGCGACAAGCCGCAAATACGTCCGAAAGTGCAGGACAGTTATGTAGCCTGATCTCTCCGTTTATAAGAACACACCCTGCCAGCAGCGGCAGAGCTGCGTTTTTTGCTCCCTGAACGGTTATCTCTCCGTTCAGCCTGCTTCCTCCCTGAATGATAAGCCGTTGCATAAGCGTCGCTCCTTTTAAGGTTTTGACTTATCTTATGCAGGACCGCCCATATAGGTTAAAGCTATTTGTTGATATATATCTCTATAGCGTTTGAAACAGGCATAAAAGCAGGCAAACAAGGCAGATAGGAGTCCTTGCCTATCTTCTTTTTCATATCCTTAGTTGAAAGTATCATGCCGGTAACGCAATCGTCAAACGTACTATCGTCCATATCAGTGATATTCACAAGTATCCTTACAGTGACCTCCTTGCTGGAAAACGGAGGAACAGTGTCGCCTATGACCTCGCCGTCGCTGTTTGTCGTAACGCTGGTCGCATAGCATACCGCATTATCATATTCAGAAGAAACATGGCTTATCTCATACTGCGGTATCTTTATCTCAAAAGGAGACGGGTTTTTGATATTGAACACTATATCTGCAAAACGGTAGCTTGAACTCAACTCAGAACCAAAAGCTTCTTCGTTGTATACAGAATAATTTGACAGCGCATATGTTTTAAAATCCGTCATACCCATTGTTTTGAACACGTTGTCATCATATCTAACCACGCTCTTGTCTGCGTCGTTGAAAAACAGCGGTGGGAAGAAGAACACCATAAGCACAAGCACGATAATAACAGCCACAACTGTCTTTATTATCTTGCTACGCTTTACATATGAATCTCCCACCTTTACTCCCTTGCTAAGACCTTTCGCCGCCTGCGCAGGCATAGCCGCAGCGTCCTCAAGGAAATCGTCCTCATCGTCCTCTTCCTTGTGCTTGGTAGGGTCATCGTAAGTCTTTGTGGCACGGTCGAACTCCCCTGCCTTGTTGAACTTTTCTCCGTCAAAAATCTCGTCGGCGGTGCGGTTCACTCCGCTGCCCTTGAACTTTTTATCTGACAGCTTTTTTATCTTGTCAACATCAGGCACTTCAATGCTGTCCATTGAAGCCCTCTTGTTATACTGTCTGTAATTCTTATCCATTATTTTATCCCCTTAAATTTTACGTTCCTTATCCCTTAATAAGTGGCTCTAAAGCCTTGAATATCCTGTCCTCAGTATCGGCAACATGAAGCTTTGCAGCGTTTTCCGAGCACTGTCTGAGCTTCTCAGGGTCTTCTATAAGCCCCTTTACAGTATCAATGAAAAGCTTTTCCGTCAAGTCTTTTTCTTCTATAACAAAGCCTGCTCCTGCGTTTTGCAATACCATGCCATTGTAATACTGGTGATTTTCAGCCACCATAGGCGACGGGATAAGCACAGAAGCTCTGCCCATTGCTTCAAGCTCCGCCAGCGAAGCTGCTCCGCACCTTGATATAACAAGGTCAGCCGCAGCCATTGCCACAGGCATATTGATATAATCCTTTATGATACGTCTGCTGTTGTTGATATCTATACCCATAGCCCTGAGCTTTTCAGGATAGTCCTTATAGCCCTGATAAGTGCCGTAGGAATGTATATGACACACCTTAACATCATTGTCCTGATACCATTTCAAAAGCTTTGCGATATTCTCATTAAGCACTCTCGCACCCAGACTTCCGCCTGTTGAAAGCACACATATTTCATTTTCATCAAAGCCAAGCTGTTTTTTAGCCTCCGACTTTGACATGGTGTTGAAAGCTCCCCTTACAGGCAGACCTGTCACCACCGTCTTAGCATTTTCGGGCATATACTTTTCTGCCTCTTTCACAGTGAGCATAACAACGTCCGCAGACTTTGCAAGTATCTTGTTTGTCACGCCCGGAAAAGCGTTCTGCTCGTGAATAGCCGTCTTTATGCCCATCTTAGCGGCTTTTCTAACTATAGGTCCTGAAACATATCCTCCGGTCCCTATAACAAGATCAGGCTTTGCTTCCTTTATTATCTTCTTTGCAGTGCTTCCTGACTTTACAAGACACCCTGCCGCATGGATATTTCTTTTGAGATTTACCCAGTTAGGCTTTCTCTGAAAGCCCTCTATCTTTATAGGATAGAACTTATATCCTGCCGCAGGCACGAGCCTGGCCTCAAGCTTTTCAGGATTTCCCGCAAAGCTTATCTCAGCGTCAGGATAATGTTTTTTTATGATCTCCGCAATGGCAAGAGCAGGATTTACATGACCTGCCGTACCTCCGCCTGCAAGTAAAACTCTGAGCATAGAACTAATACCTCTTTACTTTTTTTTGATGCACTGACGTGAAACGTTGAGCATGATACCCATTTCTGCAAGCTGTATCATCAGTGCAGTACCACCGTAGCTGAAAAACGGCAGTGAAATACCCGTGTTAGGGAAAGCGTTGCAGGCTACCATAATATTGAAAAGCGCCTGCGAGCCTATCTGTATTGTTATACCAGCCGCAAGAAGCATACCAAAACGATCCTTGCTTCTTGAAGCGATCATGAAGCCCTCGATTATAAAAAGCACAAACAGCAGTACCACTACCATTGCGCCCACGAAGCCAAGCTCCTCACAGATAATAGCGAAAACGAAGTCGTTTTGCGACTCAGGCAGATAGTATTTTTGCCTTGACTCTCCAAATCCAAGACCGAACCAGCCGCCCGAGCCTATAGATAATAGAGATTCATAGGTCTGGAAGGTCTTTCCGCTAGGGTCGGATTCAGGATTCTTCCAGCTCTGTATACGATCTGAAATATAAGAAAAGCCTGAGCCTGACGCCATTTTATATATCAGCAGCAGCACCCCGAAAACAGCACACACACCGATAAATTTCCAGAAGGTCTTTTTTGGCATACCGCTTATGAACATCATAGACACGCCCATGATACCCACCAGCATAACAGCCGACATATGCCTCTGAAAAATAAGCACCAGCGCCACCGCGCCCATTATCACAGTAAACGGTATAATACAGAATTTCCAATCCTTGAACTTAGGATAATTCACCGACATTATGTATGCAAAAATAATAATGAACGTTACCTTCAGAAGCTCCGACGGCTGAAAGCTGATCGGACCTATTTGTATCCAACGCTTTGCACCGGCAACGTCTATTCCGAAAAGAGCTGTATAAAACGTAAGAAGATATGTGGCGATAAACGCAATATATGCTATCTTAGTGTTCTGAAAGAAGTGATAATCAAGATAGCTCGTGGCAAACATCAGAAGAAGACCAAGTCCGGCAGACTTGAGCTGGCTCACCAGATAATAATATCCATCGTTATATTCACTCAGCCCCCACGCATAGCTTGCAGAAAACATCATCAGAAGTCCGAATACAAGCAATACCATTACAAGAATGAAAAACGGCTTGTCTATCTCCGTAAGTATAAATCTGAATCTATGTTTTCTTTTTGCCTGTGCCACAGGTTGTTTAAGAGGAACGTGACTATTATACACTATGCTTCCGTCACGTTCACGTCTAGGACCTCTTATAGCCAAACAAACAACCTCCCAACAAAATCTCTATATGAAAAACTTTCCCGAATATACCAAAAACGCTATCGCCGCCGCAGCCCCTGCCACAGATATCACAGCGAATATCCCGATCACGGCGTGATCCCCGTGACCCTTTTTCTGCAAATGCTCATGAAGCGTGTAACCTTTCATAAGCAGCTTTTTTCTTATCTTAAACACGATATACTGCAAAAGCCCACAAGCTCCGTCAACGACCACCGCCGCACCTGCCAGCAGGAAAACGAAATATTCTCCCGAAAGCAACACCGCCATAGTCATAAGACCACCAATCGCCAGCGCACCCGACTCGCCCAAATAAAGCTTCGCAGGACTGCACCCCCAAAAGAGAAAGCCTCCTGCCGCACCCATTGTGCAAACAGCAAAAAGCTGAGCGGCGTCAGAGCCTGCCCCTGCCGCAAGACCGCTTGACAATCCTGCCGAAAATATCAAAGCCGTTACAGCACACAGCCCGTCAGTACCCGTGTCGGTCTTACCGCCTGCGCAATCGTGTATCTTCACCATGTTTATCCCCACTGTCATAAACAGCGGAAAAAGCGGATAAAAAAGCCTGCCGAACTGCACATAGCCCAAGTGAAAAGGCATAAGCACAGCCGTCTGCACTCCTCCGCAGTATCTAAGCCCCACGCATACACCAAGACATATAAGATACTCCATACATATCTTGTAAAAAGGCTTCATACCTATGCCAAGCTTTTTCTCCTTAACATAGTCCTCCGAAAGCCCGATAGCCGTGAGCATCAAAACTCCGCCCAGAGCGATAAACACACGCCTTGAAAACTCTCCGTTCTCAAAACTCAGCACCGCCTGCGAGTCATAAAATATAACTCCCGTAACAATGCCGAATATAACGCAGAGCATTATGACAACTCCGCCGAATTTTGGCTCAGAGCCGTCCTTTGCGAACCTGTCGCCTATATAAAAATCGAATTTGCCTGTTTTTATCCTGCGGAAATATGGTATGAACACTCTGCCGAGAACATATCCCAGCACCATTTCACACCCCAGTATCACCGCCTGCACGCTCCAACTCATTTTGTCAGCGCATTGAACACTTCTTCAAGCTTCATTCCTCTGCTTCCCTTGAAAAGCACAGCATCGCCCTTTGCAACTACCTCTTTCAAAGCCGCCGCAAGGTCATCTCTGCTTTCAAAGTGCCTGCAATTTTCCTTTGCAAAGCCCTTTTTCTCAGCACCCTCTATATAGCACTTTGAGTCCTCGCCAAAGCAGTAAAGCAGGTCAGCCTTTGAAGCCGCAACATACTCTCCCACATTTCTGTGATAGGTCTTTGAGTTCTTGCCAAGCTCCAGCATATCTCCAAGCACGCAAATGCGCTTGCCCTCCGCCTGTGCCTGTGAAAGCACCGAAAGGCTCGCTTTCATTGAGTCAGGCGCAGCATTGTAGCAGTCAACTATATATGTAACTCCGTCAATGACGGTAACATTCTGTCTTAAACCCTCCGGCTTGAACTGAGCAATGCCCTTTACGATATCCTCAGGAGGAATATCAAGTGCAAGACCCACGCAGAACGCCGCAAGAGCGTTCTTTACATTATGCTCGCCCAAGCAGTTTATCTGGGCGGCTATCTTTCCGCCCTCATAGTTTATAGTAAATGTTATGCTGTTGTCAACAGTCTTAACACCGCTTGCATAAACATCGCAGTCCTTCTTTGATACAGAATAGTAATAAACCTTTCTGTCAGAATGTAACTGCACCCCTGCAAGCAATTTATCATCACGGCAAAGTATCAGCGGAGCGTCATAAGCCGCACCGTCAAGTATCTCAAGCTTCGCCTTGAGAATGTTTTCCTGCGTGCCGAGATTTTCAATATGTGAAATGCCAATGTTAGTTATAACAGCCACGTCAGGCTGACATGACATTGACATTCTCGATATCTCGCCCTGATGCGACATACCCATTTCGATAACAGCCGCCTCATAGCTGCTGTCAAGACCGAAAAGCGTCTGCGGCATACCTATCTCATTGTTGTGGTTGCCCTGAGTTTTCAGTGTCTTGTATTTCTGCGCCACAACAAGGGCTATCATATCCTTAGTGGTAGTCTTTCCCACACTTCCTGTTACGCCAACTACCTTAACATCGAATTTAGACCTGTAATACCCTGCAATGTCGAGCAATGCCCTTGCAGTGGAGTCAACTATCATACATCTTGCACCCTCCACAGGTCTTTCTGTAACAACAGCCTCCGCACCAAGCTCCATAGCCTTTGCGGCAAAGTTGTGTCCGTCAAAATTCTCACCCTTTAGTGCAATAAAAAGCGAGCCTGGCTTTATTGTTCTCGTATCGGTGGAGATATCGGAAATTTCAACGTCAGCAGGATAGCCGTAGCTTCCGTGAACCGCCGATATTATCTCCTGTAAGCTTAATTTTTCCATTTTAATTCTTATCCGCCAATTTCTCGGCAGTATCTCCTTTCCCTTTTCTTATAAATATATCTTTATCGCAAAACCGCCCACAGCCGCTTTGCATATCACGGGCGAGCTGTTCACCCCTACATTTTTCTCTTATCTGCCCTCAGCTTCAAGCTCTTTAAGAGCGTCCGCAACGACTTCTCTCTCGTCAAAATGTATCTTCACACCACCTGCAAGTATCTGATAATCCTCATGACCCTTGCCGGCAAGCACGATGATATCGTCCTTTTCCGCATGATGTATAGCCCAGTGGATAGCCTCACGCCTGTCAACGATAGTTATGTAAGGGGTCGTCTTGCCCTCCAGACCTACCAGAACATCGTTTATGATATCCTGCGGATCTTCATTTCTCGGGTTGTCGGAAGTGACGATAAGAAAATCAGCATTGTCCGCCGCAGCCGCAGCCATAAGGCTTCTCTTTGAAGCGTCTCTGTTTCCGCCACAGCCAAAAAGGCATTTTACCTTTCCGCTTGCACTGTTCTTTATAGCCGAAAGCACGTTCACAAGTGCGTCAGGAGTGTGAGCATAGTCGCATATAACAGTGAAATCTCTGCCCGTCGGAACTATCTCCGCTCTTCCTCTTACGCCCTGCATAGTACCCAAAGCTCTGATAGTCTTGTCAACGTCAAATCCAAGGGTCTCACAGCAGGCGATAACAGCCAGTGAGTTTGAAACGTTGAAAAGTCCGGGCATATTGAACGAAACATTGTGCTTTATCTTTCCGTCAGTGAAAACATACTTCACACCGCTTGCTGAAAGCAGGATATCCTCTGCTCTGAAATCAGCCTTTGTACAGCATGAATAAGTTTTCGCAGGACAGCTTATCTCTTTGAGATACCTTCTGCCGTATTCATCGTCTATATTGATGATTGCGTTGTCAGATATAGTGAAAAGTATCTTCTTAGCCTGATAGTAGTTCTCCATAGTGCCGTGAACGTCAAGATGATCCTGCGTCAGGTTAGTGAAAACGCCTACCTTATAATGACAGCCTGAAAGTCTTTTCTGCTCCAAGCCCTGCGAGGAAGCTTCCATAACAACATAGTCGCACTTCTCGTCAGCCATTTTTCTGAAAAGCTCATAAAGGTCATAAGGCTCAGGAGTCGTTCTTGCAGTAGGATAAACGTCGTCGCCTATCTCGTTCTGACAAGTGCCGATAAGACCAACCTTACAGCCGAATGAAGAAAGCACCTTCTTTATAACAGTTGTGATAGTCGTCTTTCCGTTAGTGCCTGTTACACCGATAAGAGTAAGCTCCCTTTCAGGGTGACCGAAAAATGCCGCACACAGCAGAGGGAAAGCCTCTCTTGTGTTCTCCACGATTATCTGACAGTCAAGCCCCAAATCTCTTTCGCAGACTACAACCGCACAGCCCTTTTCTATCATGTCCTTAGCAGCGTCATGTCCGTCAAAGGTCTTTCCTTTTATGCACACGAACATCGAGCCTGCCTTGACAGCCTTTCTTGTGTCGCTCGTAACGTCGCTTATCTCCATATCAGGCAGAGAAGTTTTCGCAACGTCCTTTATGATATCATATAGTTTCATAATTATCATTCCTTATCATGGTTTCTTACTGTGAACCTACCGAGGTCACTGCAAATGTTACCGACACAGCCGTTCCCATTGGAACGCTCTGTCCTGCTCCCACGCTCTGATCGGACTGTGCAACTGCACCCTCCTCCTCGTAGCCTGAGCCTTCCGCTGTCAGATTAAGACCGTACATATCAAGCGTAGCCCTTGCCTGCTCCTTTGTAAGTCCTTTAAGTTCAGGCACCGTAACAGTTTCTTCCTTGGCGTTTGCTTCTGTGTAAAGCACAACTGAGCCGCCGTGCTCTATCTTTGCGGCAACAGGCGTCTGCTTAACAACAGTGTCGCCCTCGCCCTTGACCTTGACCTCAAGTCCAAGATCTTCAAGTGTCTTTTTGGCTTCCTCAACAGTATAATACTGAACGCTAGGTACTGATACCTGCAAGTCTGCAAGCTCGCTTTCGTCATACTCAGGGAAGATCCCCACATAAGGCAGAACGTCTGAAAGCACGTTCACGCATATAGGTGCTGCCACCTGGCTTCCGTAGAATTTCTCGCCCGTCGGGTGGTCTACCATTACGAGCATTACTATCTCCGGATCGTCGGCAGGAGCGAATGCACAGTATGAAGAAACATACGTCTGACCGGTTGAGTCCTCGTCCATTTTCTGTGAAGTACCCGACTTACCGCCTATCCTGTATCCCTTTATATAGCAGTTAGAGCCAGGCTGACCTTCAACAACGCCCTCGAGTATCTCTCTCATAGATGCTGAGGTGTCCTCAGAAATGACCTGACGTCTTACAACAGTGTCCATTTTCTTTACAATGTTGCCGTTCTCGTCAGTTATACTGTTCACTACCTGTGGTGTAACAAGATAACCGCCGTTTATAGCCGCCGAGTAAGCTGTTATCATCTGTATCGGCGTTACCTTATTTGTCTGACCGAATGAAGATGAAGCAAGCTGAACAGGGCCCATGTTGCTAAGCGGCATACTGATAGAATTTGATTCCGCAGGCAGGTCGATACCTGTCAGCTCGTTGAAACCGAACGCATTGTAATACTGACAGAACTTTTCAGAGCCAAGCTTCATGCCTATCTGAATGAATACAGGGTTACATGAGTTTAGCATTGCCTGGGCAAGATCCTGCGAACCGTGGTCGGTAGTTGACCAGCAGTGGAAAGTCGTGTCCTCCACCTGTATCTGAGTGCCGCAGCCAAAAGTATCATTAAGAGTGATAGCCTTTTCTTCCAAAGCCGAAGCACCTGTTATGACCTTGAATACAGAACCCGGATTGTATGTTTCTGAAACCGCCTTGTTCTTCCACTGAAGCGACCATGCGTCAAGCTGTTTCTGCTTGTAATCGTTTGAATCTTCATCAAGCCCCGCAAGCTCCGCCGCCGTCTTTTCATCGGAGATAGCTGCAGGCTCGTTAGGGTCATAAGGATCAGAAGTCGCCATTGCGTATATCTGACCTGTCTTAGGATTCATTATGATACCGCAGGCTCTGTCAGTAGGCTGATTTTCCTTAACTGCCTTTGCAAGCTCTTTTTCAAGGATATACTGAATGTTGGCGTCGATATTCAGATTAAGATCGTCGCCGTCCTGAGCGTCATAGCTCTGCTTGTATCTGTATGGTATCTCAGTTCCGTCGCTGGCCTTTGCAGTGATTATCCTGCCGTCAATGCCGCTGAGATAATCGTCATAGTAAGCTTCAAGACCATATATGCCGTTGCCCTCATAGTCCGTGTGACCAAGAACAACAGAAGCAAGAGTATTCTGTGGATAAAGTCGCCTTGTGGTAGGGTCGCACCTTACGCCGTCAATGCCAAGCTCCGTGAGCTTATCCTCGATAGCCGTGGAAACGGTCTTTTCCACCTCTTTTTTCAGCACGATGTACTGAGTATCCGTCTTAGTGAGTTTTTCTCTCACAGTGTTAGTGTCTATCTCAAGATTGAGTGCCAAAAACTCCACAAGCTCGTCAAGACATTCGTCCCCTGATTTCGTTGCGTCAAGTCTTTGCTGATATGTAGCCTTCTTGGACGCGTCGTCCTCTTTGGCTATATATCCTTTAAGCTCCTCTATCTTCTTGTCGTTGTCATCAAGCTTTTCTTTGAGCATAAGAGGGTCTGCATAAACAGTATAGACCGTCGCGCTCTGAGAAAGCACCGTTCCGTTTGAATCATAAATAGTGCCTCTTGACGCTGAAACAGCCGTGCTTTTAAGCTGCTGAGCGTTTGCAAGGGACTGCCACTTCTTGCCGTCCTTTATAGACACCGAAAAGATGGTCGCAACCGTATATATAAGTATCGCCGCCACAGGCAGGCTCAGCCAAATATTCAGACGTTGTTTCATTCTGGCACTTGGTCTGTCGGTCATAAATATCTCCTCTCAGGACATCACCGCACATACAAAATCTTCAATAATTTAGCATGATACGGCAAATATCGTATTTTCACACATACAAATTAATAGAACAAGAAAGCTAAGCACAAATATCTTGTCCCTAACTTTCCCCATAATTATTTTATTCACTAAGCCCCGATATATTCCAGAACAGAGCTGAACCAGTGTTTTATCTTAACGAACACATTGTCGTCCTCAGCCTTTACCACCTTTGCCACCGAGTCTGACTCCACAGTTACATACTCTATCTGAGATTTATCCAGCTTTTTAAGTCCCAGCTCATTCTCAGCATACTCCTCGACCTTTGACATATTGGTCTTCTGAGCAAGCTCTGACTGTAAACTTACATTCTCTCCCTGAAGCTGAGCAAGCTGTTCCTCCTGCCTGGTCTGCTCAGAACATAGGCTTGATATTTCGACTCTGCCGTATATCATCGTTCCAAGAACAACAGCCACCAGCAGACAAATGCATATCACAGCTACTACCGATACGGTTTTCTGCTTTAGTGCAGGGTTTTTCTTATATTTTATGGCTCTCTGAGCCTCCGCCTCCTGAGCGTTGTCATAGGCACTGTAATCAAATGCCAAGTTATGTACCTTTGCCATTGCGGTAAAACACCTCTCACGATCCACGGGCAAGCCCGTTATTTACACATTCCCAATTTCACACAAATTTCACTCAGTCCTTGATCTTCTCGATCACCCTGAGCTTAGCGCTGCGGCTTCTGTTATTCTCCGCAAGCTCCTTTTCATCAGCCTCTATAGGCTTTCTGTTCACAAGCTTTCCCCTAGGCGTTCTTCCGCATATGCACTGAGGAAAATCAGGCGGACATATACAGCCCTTGCAGAAGCTCTGAAATCTCTGCTTTACCAATCTGTCCTCCAGCGAGTGGAAAGTGATTATGCAAAGCCTGCCGCCCACGTTAAGACAATCGAACGCCTTGTCAAGAGCGATATTCAAATGTTCAAGCTCCTTATTTACCTCTATCCTGATAGCCTGAAAAGTCTTTTTGCAAGGGCTTTTCTCACGCCTTGCCTTCTGCGGAACTGCGCTTTTTATTATCTCGGCAAGCTCCATAGTTGTCTCTATCGGTTTTTGTTCTCTGTATTTTACTATCTTAGAAGCAATGCTTCTTGAAAACTTTTCTTCGCCGTACTCGAAAATTATCCTCGCAAGGCTCTGATAATCATATCCGTTCACAACGTCCTTGGCGGAAAGCCCCTCCCCTGACATTCTCATGTCAAGAGGCGCGTCATTGTGATAGGAAAAACCTCTCTCCGCATTGTCAAGCTGATAAGAGGAAACACCCAGATCCATAAGAATGCCGTCAGCACCGCTTATGCCGAGCCTTTCAAATATCTCGTCTATCTCAGAGTAATTCCCTCTCACAACAGTCGCAGGATAGCCCGCCAACCGCTCAGTCGCAGTTTTCACCGCCTCGGGATCTCTGTCTATAGCCACAAGCCTGCCGCCCTTTTCGCCGTCAAGCCTTTTAGCGATCTCTCTCGAATGTCCTGCTCCTCCGGCAGTGCCGTCGCAGTAAATGCCGTCAGGTCGAATGTTCAGACCCTCCAAGCACTCATCAAGCAGTACGGGAATGTGGTTAAATTCCATTAAAAATCAAGCCCCTCCAGAGCTTCCATAAGCTCGTTATCATCAATGCTGCTGTTGAAATCGTCCCAGCGCTTTTTATCCCATATCTCACATCTGTCAGATACTCCGGCCACAACGATCTCCTTTTCAAGCCCTGCCACCTCTCTCAGTGACTGCGGAACAAGTATCCTGCCCTGCTTGTCAGGCTCGACCTCGCACGCCCACGCCATAAAGCTTCGCTGTAAAGCTCTAGCCTTAGCCATAGGCAGACTTCTGATCTTTTCGGCTCTCTTCTCGAAATCCTCAAGGGAATAAACGAACAGACAGCCGTCTATACCTTTAGTTACAATGAACCGCTCGCCGATAAGCTCTCTGAGCTTAGTAGGAAAAGTCATTCTTCCCTTAGCGTCCATAGTCTGATTGTAAGTTCCTTTAAGCAAGCACGCCAGCAAGCCGTTCACCTCCCTTGACCGAGTTAAGCAATGAAATGCCACTTTCGATGCACTCATCACCACTTTTTTGCACTTTTAACCACCGTACAATAATTATACACTATATTATAGAAAATTGCAACAGTAATATTTCCCAAAGTGAATTTTTGCAAGGGATTTTTCTTGGACACTTGGTCAATTTAAGAGAGATTTTAGGGGGATTTTGTAACTTTCGCCTTTTAATTTGTCACCGTCTTGTAATTTGTAAACTTTTAATTAATTTTACGTCATACAATATCTTGTGGTACTTTAAACATTTGCACCTGTATAAAGATAGCAGATATTTCCGCAAAACTCCCATGCATTCACATCGTATTGACCTTATAAAGTTATTGTAACACAACATATAGTATACGTCAATAGGTTTTGCGAAAAAAAGCACAATTATTTCTGACGCTGTGACAGAAAAAGCAAGAAGGGTGATGAACGGTAGAATATAGTGTCGCAAAAAGGTTAAAATTCGGTAACAAGGAAATTTGTTTTCTAATTTAATTATTACGCTTTCCGATTTTGTAAATTTTCATTGCTTAGATAAAGAAAATAAAGTTTGAAGAGGAATGGAGCATGAGAGAGGGTTTTTAACGTTAAAACAGCCAAAAATAATAGTAAAATTGCACAAAACCGCAAAAAAAAGTGGCAAAAAAGGCAACTGCAAGGGTAGAAATACAATATGCAGTAAAAAAGCGGACGCACCCCAGTGCGTCCGCCAAGCCTCAGTTATTTACTTGCAAAAATTCTCAATGTATCTGTCGATACACTGTGCCACGATCTCAGTAGCATGTTCACGATCCTTAACATCATCGACAACAGTGTCCTTGTGTTCAAGTGCCTTGTATACCGAGAAGAAATGACACATCTCATCAAAAATGTGCTTAGGCAACTCTGAAATGTCCTTATATATGTTGTATGTAGGATCATTGAGCGGAATGCAGATTATCTTCTCGTCAGCCGCACCATTGTCAAGCATGGAGATAACGCCTATAGGATAACAGTCAACCAAAGACAAAGGCGCAAGCGTTTCCGAGCAAAGCACCAGTACGTCCAACGGGTCGCCGTCCTCTGCATACGTCCTAGGGATAAAACCATAGTTTGCAGGATAGTGGGTCGATGTGTAAAGTATCCTGTCCATTCTCAGAAGACCCGTGGTCTTGTCAAGCTCGTATTTTACCTTTGAGCCTTTTGGTATCTCTATTACTGCCGTGAATTTTTCCTTTGTTATCACCTTTGGTGAAATATCGTGCCAGATGTTCATGTACATTCCTCCTGTATTTTTATTCAGCTTCGTACATACCCTCAGACTTTAGATTTTCAGGTATGTCAAAAACCGTTTCGCCGTCCGCCTCAACGCATGAGATACAACCGGCGTTGTCCTCGTTTATCAAATCCCACAGTGTTACAACTTCATCTTCGCCCACAACGTCTATCCCAAGTCTGTCAAAAAGCTTCTCAAGCTTCTTTGGATTGCGTGAGTATATCTGAAATTCCTGATAGTCTGTGAAATATATCTCCTCGTCATTCTTGTGCGAGCCAAATCCAAATCTCGATACTCCGTCATTTACAAGCACAGTGCCGTAACGCTTCATTATGGCAAGGGCGACCTCTTTCGTGCAGTTATCAAGATAATAGGTCTTGTATCCATCTCTCTCGCTGTCAGGAAGCTCCAGAAAGAAGAATATAGGCTCAGCGAGCTTCTCTATCACACCGCAGGCGACCTTCGCCATGATGTCACAACTCAGCACACCCCTTATATTATCCCCCTGAATGTGGCAACAAGACCGCAGTTTTTCCGCTCCGCCCACAGATACGCCCTGACAGAGGGTAAAATTATCTTCCATAATATCCTCCGTAAAATAGTTTTATTACCAATAGTATAAACCATTTTCGCAGATATTTCAAGTATAACCTATGAATTTACATTAAAAGTTTACGGCAGTACAGCCTTTCAGCCATACCGCCGCTGGAAATCACAAAATTCAGAAAAAGAACAGCGTTCTCACGCATATTTCGCAAACAGCCTGTTACTTGCCTCTCTGCTCGATAATGCCGATCATCTCGCCCACATCTTTCATACCCGAAACTTCGCCCATTTTGAACCTCATCTTGAACTCGTCCTCGACTGCGCCGATAAGAGTGATATGCTCGATAGAGTCCCAATCCTCGATATCATCAGCCGTGGTGTTCTCGTCCACCTCCAAAGTATCGTCATCAAAAACATCTCTGAAAACATCATCAAGTCTTTCAATTATCTCGTCCTTGCTAAGCATAATGCTCCTCCTTCACCTTTATAACAGTATTTTTATCCTCATACCCCTCAACTAAAAGCCGCCAAGCCGTGTTGCCCTCTTCGTCCTGAGATATCTTCTCAAAGCCGAAGCTTTCATAAAGCCCTGCCACCATTTTATTTTTCGCCGTAGGGTAATAATGCCCGTATATCTCCCTTATGCCACGCTTTTTCGCCTGTGCCACAAGACTATCCAGCATAGCAAGCTCCATATCCCTTTTCAGCACACGGCATGACATCAGCCAAAGCTCGATATCAAGCCTGCCCTTGTCCTCGCTGTCTGTCTTTCCGATAGTCACCGCCACAACGCCGTTGTCACCGAATTTGTCATAAAGCTTTCCATACAGCCTTATGTATTCATCAGAGTTATAGACCGCCTCCATTTGCTCCGCAGTGTATCTCTTTGTGGTGAGATTGAACTGATTGCTCTTGTTGGTGAGCTGAGTTATCCTTTGCAGATACAAAGGCGAAAAATCCCCTATCTCTGCCGTCATTTCAAGACTCAAAAGATAATCATGATAATCCGCAAACCTGCTCTGCGCCTTTGCACGCTGAGCGTTCGCCCTGTACATATCATTGCGTTTGAGGTCGTCCTCCGACAGCGTAACAGTTTCAAAATATCCCGAACGGTCAAGCACTCTTATGTAGTCCGTGACCTCCCCTATCTCAGGCACAGCCGTTCCCCCAAGCTGTCCGCTGACTATCTCCCTCTCCGCAGGGTTATCGTCCACAAAAACAAACGCCTCAGAAAGAATGTTAAGCTCCTCCGCCGTGTCAACGATATTTTTGTCCTTTGGAAGCCAGTTGGCTTTTATCGCCACAAAATCATCAGGCCTTAGCATGCCCTCAGGGTGGGAAAGCCCAGCCAAAGCGTTCTCTTCCTCGTTTTTGGAGCATACCGTCAAAAGCACGCCCAAGTCCTTGTGCGCCTTAACATACTGCTGAAACTCAAAATAAGCCATTGCCTCAGCCGTTTCCTTGCCTATCTCGAGATTTTCCACACCGTCGTCACCAACGATGCCGCCCCAAAGAGTGTTGTCAAGGTCAAGAGCCAGCGCCTTTTTGTTCTTGCCAAAGATAGCCTTTATAATATTTGCCACCTGAAAAGCCAGCTCAGGTATAGCCTCGATATTTAGCGCATATTTGTAGAGATACCAATATTTCGGCTCGCTCCACTTTTCAAGCCCATATGCCGCTGACAGCCAGTTTATATCATTGAGATAAACCTCCGGCCTCCGGGCTATCCTGTCATACAAAGCCGAATTGAGCCTTGTGACGAAGTTCACCTTTCCACGCCTGTCAGAAGCGTCCATGTTTCCCATAAGGCGGAAAAACGGAAGCTCAAAATTGTTCTGTATCACAGGACAGCCGAAATGCTCTTTCACTCCGTCCCAAGCCTGAGAAAGCCTGTCAAGCTCAGCATTTAACCCCTGCTCTATCTCCTCTTCACCCGACCTGGGGCTAGGTGAAAAGCTGAGGTTTCTAAGGCTCGTGTGTATATAAACGATATCAGGTTTAAAGCGGTCAAGCTCCTCGTTTGAGAACACAGCGTCCTGCCAGAACTGTCCGTATTCCGATTGATAGAACTCACATTCAAAGCCCATGTCAAGCATAAACAGCTCCAATACCGACACGATATCGTCCGTAGTCGAGCCGCCCAGCACAGCCACCCTCTTTTTCAGCCGCACCGCTCCGTCGCCCAAAAGCTGCCTTTTCAGCGACCTTTTCTTTTTCATTATAAACCCATTGTCAAATGGATACTCCAACTCTTTCATTCTTTTTTACCTTCTCTTAAATAACTCGCAGCCCCTATGAGCCTGTCACTTCTTCCTGCTGTACCTAAAATCGCAGTATGATGCACCCTCAGCAATAGTCCCCGTCCTAACGAGTTTCATGTTCATCATGTCCGCCAGCACAAAATCCATTCTGCATATGTAAGCCGCCAGCTCAGGACACCCCTCGTCCTTACAAAGCTTGCACGCCCCACATTCGTGATAATCATACCCAAGGTCATATTCACCATTGCCCGGCAGTATGTCCACCACCCAGTCGTTTTCATATAACCTCTTGTGGCTGTCTTCCGACCATTTCAAACGCCCTGGCATCTTCTTAGGGTCAAGATAACTGTCCACATCACCCATTACCTTGTGAAAAAGCTTTGAAGCGCAAAGCCCGTCACGGAATATCTCGTAATTCTCCTGCGCAGACTTCCCTGTGCTCCTGTTCATGGCAATGTAATAGCTCGCCATAATGTACGAACTCAAAAGCTTTGACTTACCAATATCCTTAGCCCTCGCAACTATCTTCCCATGTTCTTCCTCTATCTTCTTAGCCACCTCTTTAGAAAAGCCTCTCCTTTTAAGCTCCGCCTTTACCACACTGTGATAAAAGTGAAATATCATCTTCACACTAAACGTATTTTCCATATTTTCACCTTTCTATCCGTAAAACAACACCAACTCTATTCCCGATTATCCATATTGTAAATAACGCAAGCAAACCCGGCTATCACCGCAAACAGTATCGCACCGCCCATTTCCTCCTGCAATGCTGCCCCAACAAAATAGCCAGCCATAGCCGCAAAAAACATGATAACAACAGCCGCCACCGTCCTAAATTTTTTCATAACGCTCAACCTCCAATCTATCACATATTATCCAAAGCCATACGGCAAACCTCGTCCATTAGTTTCACCTTACCCAAACCTACAGCACGCAAACCACAAACCAGTACATATAAGGTACCAGCGTCATAATGATATCATAAACTGCAAGAATTTTTCCCGACAGAGCATGACCATTCGCCGTACCCTTTTTCCAAACCAACAAACTGTACAGCCCGCTCACCGCAATATGTATCAAACCACAAGCAAAAATTATCCAATGAAAAACATCGTCCTGAAACTTCCCCTCACTGCCTGTCAGCTCAAAGCTAATGATTATCACCCAGCCCAAAATGTCATTTCCCAGACCACTGATAACATGAGTCGCTATAGCCAAAAATTTCTTCATAAGCATACCCCCCTATGCCAAAAGCATCTATTTTTTATTTTCTGATAACTCACATTTTATCATCACCCTGCACAAAATTCTCCCCACAAATTCGTGCAAACAAATGATTTATATTTTAATTTGGCAACATTTCTGCAATTGTTGCATT
>OLRW01000091.1_pt1 | contig 83046 bp, 72 predicted proteins | sample 1672701 | NCBI WGS metagenome assembly OLRW01 (sample SAMEA3136715, study PRJEB25190) | human gut metagenome | biome: human gut; feature: human-associated habitat; material: faeces | place: Austria | collected 2013
TATTTCTAAAACATTAACTAGCTCTATTATAATAAATTACCCTATAATTTTAAATAGTTTTATATAATCTTTCCATTCTTTATTATGTGTTTAATTTCTAAATTTTTATCCAGCAATACTAAATTTGCGATTTTTCCCGGCTCTATGCTCCCAAATCTGTCATATATACCTATGGCTTTTGCCGGATTAACCGCTGCACACTTTATTGCACTTTCCAACGGAATATTCATTTTTTTAACCGCTGTTCTTACACAATTCATAAGATTAGTAACTGAACCTGCTATATTTCCTTCCTTTGTAAGTGTTGCCACATTTCCCTTCACTGTAACATCCAATCCTCCAAGTGTATATTGACCATCATCTAATCCACAAGCCATCATACTGTCACTTATCATTATGATTCTGTCATCTCCAAACATTTTAAATGTTGTTCTAACCGTTGAAGGATGGCTATGTACACCATCCACAATCAATTCCACTGTCACATCTTCATTGTCACATGCTGCTCCTATAACTCCCGGACTTCTATGGTAGAAATCATTCATTCCATTATATAAATGTGTTACGTGTTTTGCTCCATTATCAAAAGCAAGCTTTGCCTCATCATAATCTGCCGCCGTATGTGCTACTGAAACTCTAACCTCATCTTTAATAGCCTTTATGCATTCAATTGCCCCATCTGTTTCAGGTGCAATATCTACTAATTTAATAAGTCCTCCCGCTGCTTCCTGCAATCTGTAAAACATATCTGCATCAGGTTTATGAATAAATTTCGGATTTTGTGCTCCCTTCTTTTCCATTGAAATAAAAGGGCCTTCCATGTTTATTCCAACAAGTTCTGCTCCTTCTTTTCCATCATACTCTCTTGCTGTCTTATAAATTTCACTTAATTTTTCTTCCGAAAAAGTCATTGAGGCAGGACAAATGGTTGTAATGCCGTTTTTCAATTCATATTCAGCCATTTTTGAAATAGCCTCCTTTGTTCCATCACAAAAATCGTATCCTACGCATGCATGAAAATGAATATCTGTAAGACCCGGTATTACATATAAACCTGTTGCATCAATTATCTCTCCTGCACCTGTCTTAGATATTTTTTCATCTTCAACATATACTTCTTTTTCTTCAAATCTACCCTCTGCATTAAATACTAATCCATTTTTTATAATCATCTTTAATACCTCTTAATTTCTTTCACTCTTTTGTAATTTTCTTTGATATAATTACAACTTATTATAGGATTCCTGCCAAAGCCTCTTTATCTCCCACTAACGTTACATCATTGTGAAGTTGTAATACTGATGCGGGAACTTCCGGTGTTACAGGTCCCAAAAAGGCTTTCTTCACTATATCTGCCTTATCTTTTCCCGATACAACTATTATAATTTTTTTTGCCTGCATAATAGATTTTATTCCCATTGTATATGCCTGTTTTGGCACATCTTCCTCTCTTTCAAAAAATCTCTTATTTGCTTCAATTGTGCTCTTCGTTAAGTCAACACAATGAGTTTCCTTTTCAAAAGCCTCTCCCGGTTCATTAAATCCAATATGTCCGTTATGACCAAGTCCTAATAACTGCATATCAATTCCACCAAACTTTTCTATTATGTCGTTATACTCCTGACACGCCTTTTTTGAATCAGGTTCCAATCCATTTGGAACATAGGTATTTTCTTTCTTAATATTTATTCTGTCAAATAAATGTTTGTTCATAAAATATCTGTAACTTTGGTCATTATCTCCTGATAATCCTTTGTATTCATCCAGATTAATTGATACAACACTTGAAAAATCCAAATCACCTTTTTCATACCATTTTACAAGCTGATCATAAATTCCAATTGGAGTGGAGCCTGTAGCAAGTCCCATAACACTATCCGGCTTTAAAATAATCTGAGCTGAAATGATATTTGCTGCTTTTCTGCTCATTCCCTTATAATCCTCACCTACATAAATTCTCATAACTGATTCCTCCTAATATATTTTTTTTATTCTATTTTGTTCCGTTTTCTTCGCTGAACAAATCTGTAACAGACAAATTTCTTGCCATTAAAGTTTCACTAATATATCTCTGGTTCCAAAGGTCATCTTTTTTATATCCTGACGCATCTATATAAACCTGTTTTCCTGCAAAGTCTACCTTAACCAAAGTATAACTTCCTGAATATTTCCAATTACCTAAAACTATATGAGCCGATATTCCTGCCTTATTGCACAATCTTGCAAGTACCTTGCTATATCCTGTTGCAATAGCCTTTCCATTAACCACACATGATGTGCATCCCTCAAAGTAATTCTTTTCAAAAGCTTCCGTCATATTTGAAACACTGTCAGAGCTTTCCATCATTTCATTATCCATAGTCAAATTATCATCCATCCATTTAAGGAAATAATCAATTGTCTGTTTTTTGCCATATTCTTTAGGAATTTCTTCCACTACTTTATTAAGTATTTTATCTGCCTTCTGTTTCATATCCAAAACTTTTTTCTTTTTTGTTTCATCTATTGTTTCTAATGGTTTCTTTAATTGATCAAGATTATTTACATATCCGTCATCATCAATATTACCCTGCTCATTTAAACCTTCTGCCGGGTATAATAAAATTAAACATTTTACAATCTTTTTTTCTTTTATATCAGTAATATTTTTTGTTATAGAACTAATACTTTGATTTTTTTCTGTCATAGGGACATTTACCATTGCATAAAACAAATCATCTTCTCCGCAATACAAAGCCTGAGTTACCCTTGAATATTCTGTTCCGTTAAGTGGATTGTCAAAATAAAGTTCTCCACCTTTAAAATTTATAATTGCCTCTTTTATTTTTTCATAAGCCTTTTTCTCATTATCACTAAGTTTTTCATAATAATATGTATCATTAAATACCTTATCTTCCCTCGGAGGATTTCCAATCTGGTTCTCATATGGATTAGCCTTATACTTTTGTTTTTCATAAACAGATAAAATGCTCACTAATATTATTAAAATTATTATTGCCCACAAAACTTTTGGATGGTCCCTTACTACTTTAAACATTTAATCCTCCCTTTGTCTATATTAATAGTTTTATTTTTTTCTTGATTTTGCCACAAGAAGCTTATTCTAAAAATCTCAAAGGGATGTCTTAACAGACACCCCTTTGATTTAAATATAATTAAATTATTTACAAAGTTTCTTAAATTCATCAGCTACAAACTGTACTTTTGTTCCAATAATAACCTGAACATTATTCTTGCCCGGTCTGAGAACCCCTGCTACGCCTGCTGATTTAATCTTCTTTTCATCTACGATTGTATTATCTTTTACTTCGAGACGAAGTCTTGTAATGCAGTTATCAATTTCAACAACATTTTCTTTTCCACCGATACCTTCTAATATAATAGAAGCAACCTGTGTATAATCATTATTTCCAAGTTCTGCCTGTTTTTCAGCTTCAACATCGTCATCTTCACGACCTGGTGTCTTAAGGTCAAACTTTGTAATTGCGAATCTGAATACTACATAGAATACTATAAATGCTGCAATTCCCAAAGGAATGATTAACCATGTCTTTGATGCTGCAGGAAGTGTTGATGAGAATACTAAGTCTGTACAACCTGCTGAGAATGAGAATCCTGCTCTAAATCCTACATAATATGTAATTACTGTAAAGATACCGTAAAGGATAGCATAAATTAAGTAAAGTACAGGTGCTAAGAACATAAAACCAAATTCAAATGGTTCTGTAACACCACATACGAATGCACAAATTGCTGCTGAAAGTAAAAGACCTGCTGCTACTTTCTTCTTATTATCCTTTGCACAGTGAAGCATTGCTAAAGCTGCACCCGGAACACCAAACATCATACATGGGAAGAAACCTGACATATACATACCAAGTGACCAGCTTACATCTGCTGAAGTCTTACCACCCCAGAAGTTTTTTAAATCACCAAGTCCGATTGTATCGAACCAGAATACATTGTTAAGTGCGTGATGTAATCCTGTTGGAATTAACAATCTGTTAAAGAATGCATATAAACCTGCTCCAACACCACCTAATTTAACGATTCCTTCACCTAAAGCAATAAGTGCACCGAATACTAATGGCCATACAAATAATAATACTACTGATACAAGAATTGAAACAACTCCTGCTACAATGGCTACACATCTCTTACCACTGAAGAATGATAACCAATCAGGTAATTTAGTATCTTTAAACTTGTTATAGCATGTTGAACCAATAATACCTGCCAAGATACCGATAAATGGGTTTACAATCTTGTCAAATGCCAATGTCTTATTAGCATTTTCAGCAATTGCCGGCATAATAGTTGTAACAAATCCTGTGTTTAATAATGTTGTTATCATTAGCCATGATGCTAATGCTGCAACACCACCTGTACCATCATTATCCTTGGATAAACCAACACCAACACCGATTACAAATAAAAGTGCCATATTATCAATTAAAGCACCACCGGCCTTAACCAAAAATAAACCAATCAAAGGAATAACTCCTTTGATATCACCACCCTGCATTGCTCCAGGACATAAAGCGTAACCGATACCCATTAAAAGTCCGCATATTGGAAGTACGGCTACTGGAAGCATTAATGCCTTTCCTAATTTTTGAAGATATTTCATCATGAAAAACATCCTCCTTTCTCATTATTATAATATTATTTTTAAAATCCCGTCTTTTAGGACTTTATTTACTTTATTTTGTAAGTTCAATTATTGTGTCACCCACACTAACTTCCTGACCAACATTTGTTTTCACTTCTTTATAGATGTCAGAATTGCAGATTATAATAGGGGTAATTACATCAAATCCTTCACCTTTAAGTGCATCAATATCAAACTCTAAAATCAAATCTCCTTTTTTAACCTTGTCTCCTACACTAACTTTAGGTGTAAAATACTTTCCTTTTAATTTTACAGTATCAAGACCTACATGCATTAATATTTCTGCTCCATTATCTGAAACAATACTTAGAGCATGCTTTGTATCAATAACTACTGCCACGCTTCCGTCTATTGGGGAATATAGTTTTCCTTCACTAGGCTCAATTGCCATTCCTTTTCCTAACATTTCCTCACCAAATGTTGGATCGTTAATACTTGAACTTGGAACAGCCATTCCTTTTATTGGTGCTACCAAAATATCATCAGGCGCTACCACTTTTTTTTTCAAAAAATCAAACATTTAATAATCCTCCTATCGCTTATATTTCAATATGTGGCTGAATACGTTTAATGTAAACTGCCAAATATACTTTTTCCTCTTTAGGAATATCATATCCATATTTACTTTGTACAAACTGACTTATTTTCTCACTTACATCATATTCCTTAGGATACTTATTAATAATCATATCTAAAAATTCCTGATCCTGATTGTCCAACAATTCTCCGGCAAACATACGTTGTGCAAAGAATTTTAAATGTGTTATAAACCTTGAGCAGTGTAAACCCAATTCATCAAGTTTTATACCTAATTCTTTTTCAACAATACTGATACATTCCCTAATCATTGTTGTAGCATTAACTGTATCACTCATTCCCATATTGTACTCTGCAATTACAAAATGAAGTGCTATAGATGCAGCTTCATCTTGTGGCAATTTTATTCCTGCCTCACTCTCAATAAGTTCCAGTGCCTTTTCACCAACCAAATATTCACTAGGATAAAAGCTCTTAATCTCATTAAATAAAGGATTTTCAAATAATTCTCCTTTGGTTGACCGTTCAAGCAAGAAATTAATATGATCCGTCAATGAAATATATATACTTGGACTTAATCTTTTAGGCATAACCTGCTGTGCATATGAAATAATGTCTACAGAAAGATTCAAATAATTATGTGGAATCATTTCAATCAATTCACTAAACTTACCAACTTCATCTTCACTATCCAAAACGAATCTCTTTTCAATCTTATCCTCAGCTACTTCGTCTCCAACCTTCTTTTGAAATCCTATTCCTTTCCCCATAAGAACAATCTCCCTATTGTTTTCGTCATGGGTACTTAACACATTATTGTTTATTACTTTGTTTATTATCATAATTTTTCCTATTTTATTATCTATATCATATAATAGCTTTACTAAATCATTTGCTTTTTTTCATAAAATTGTTTTTGTAAAAAAAATAGACCTGTCCTCGCAAAAAATAACTTGATCTGCGAAATCCGGTCTTGCCTAACGAAATAGTAACAATCCATAATAACGTTCTCTCAACTGTTAAAACTAGTTTAGCATTTATTTCCAAATATGTCAACAATTTTTCAAATTTTATTCACACTTTTGCACAATCATTCAAAAAAAGGGTCTGACATTGCCAGACCCTCAAAAATTCAATTCTTCCTAATTTAATTTTTCTATTATTTTTACTATTTTCTTACTTTAACTTTCTTAATTTTACTCCAATCACCTGTTACTTTCACATTGCCTGACTTAACTACATATGCACGTACCTGAATATAATAAGTTTTCTTCTTAAGCTTCTTCAAAGTCTTTTTTACAGATTTTGTTGTTACTGTTTTAGCCTTTTTCAACTTTTTGTTTGTTGAATATTTTATCTGATAGCCTGTAACACCTTTTACCTTCTTAATATTTATCTTAATATTTCTGTTGTTCTTTGAACGTACTACCTTTTTTACGCTTACTTTTCCCGGTCTGCTTACTACAACTTTAGATGTAGTTGTCACTCCATTACCCGTTGTTGTCACTCCATTGTTAGTTGTTGTCACTCCATTATTAGTTGTTGTCTTTTCTTCACTTGGTAGTGTTGTTTTATTTGTTGTGCTTTCTCCGTTATTATAATTAGGATCAGGAATCTGTGTTGTTGTCTTAAATGATACATTAGATAAAGTAATGTTTGCTGCTGAATTAGTTGCTGCTGCATCACCATCACACTTTCCCATTCCAAAGTATAAGTCAAGAACGCCTTCCATATCTTTTGCCAAAGTTACTTGTCTTGAGAAGTTATAAGGCACTCTGGCTTTTAAGTCAATATATTCACCAAATATTTGTTCGTCGCCATCTCCAGCTACTTTTACAAAAACCCTCTTATCCACATCAGATGTCATTGTAAAACTATAGTTATATGTTCTGCCCGGATAGTAATGTAATCCTTTTAAGTACTGCTGAACTCCCCACTGTGAATTACCTATTGATGTAATGTTCATTGTTGCGCCTGTTACTGCTTTGTCTGTAGGTTTTGATGTACCTGAAGCCCCTGCCCAGTCAGAGCCGAAATAAGAACCCCATTTTCCACTACATGTTTCAACAGCATCTTCTGTTACAGTAATCATAGGTCCCGTATACTTAGTTGTTGTTTCTTCAACTTTCTTATATGCTCTAACCCAGTCAACTTCCATTGTTGCCGGGAAAGCTGTTTCATCAATGTTATATCCCGGCCACTGACCGCCAATTGCCATATTAAAGATAACAAAGTATTCCTTTCTTACCTCGCTAAATGAGTCGTTTGAAACATCCATCGTTCTATAAACTTTGCCATCCACATACCATCTTAACTTGTCTGCTGTCCATTCAACTCCATATACATGATATTCTGTTCTGTTAGCCACTGCTACTGAACTTCCTGAATCTGCGTTATTATTTCCCGGATCATTAAACCAATGCAATGTTCCATATACAAGATTTTCATCATTGATTGCTTCCATAATGTCTATTTCACCACATTTAGGCCAACCTACAGAATCCTGATTTGCTCCAAGCATCCAAAACGCAGGCCAAACACCTTTAAACTTTGGCATTTTAATTCTCGCTTCAATCTTTCCATATTTGAAGTTCTTCTTATTCTTTGTTGTAATTCTTGAAGATGTATATTTCATTCCGCCATAGTCTTCACGCTTGGCTGTAATCTTCATAGTACCATTACTTACCTTAATATTTCTGTCAGTATAATACTGCTGTTCGTTATTACCCCAGCCCCAGCTTCCTGTTCCTATTTCATAGTTCCATGTGTTAGTGTCTAGAGAATTACCATTAAACTCATCTGACCAAACCAATTCATAATTGTCTGCTGCTTTAACAGTATTACTAAAAGCAAATACCGTTCCAATGACAGAAAATGTCAATAAAGCCTTTGTCAATAAACTCTTCTTCATATCATTCTCCTTAATTTTAATTATACGTTCCAAGGTCTTCGTCCACCATTATTCAAACATAGGTAGTACAATACCCTTCGATGCCATAATATATCTAAACAAATAAAAACGTTTTTTGCAAGAGTTTATTGTTATTTTGCACAAAAAAATAACACGCAGGTAATTTCCACGTGCTATTTTACTTAATATGTAATTATTTTAATATTATTCTATGATAAATCTATGTAAATAAATATATATGAATAAATCTATATAAACAAATCTTTGTAAATAAATCAATATGAAAATTAATCTACTGAATTAATAATCCACTGACCATTCTTAGTTGTAGCAGATACTGTAAAACCATCATAATAGAAGAAGCCATCATACTCACCTTCTTCAAGACAGCTTTTATCCTTATCCATACTCTTATACTTTCCAATTGCAGCTACTAACTCATCCATATTCTTTCCAATATACTTTTTAGCAGTACTCTTACCATTGCTATTTGACTTAGCCTTAGTTGCCTTTTCAGAACTCTTCTTTACAACCTTCTTAGCCTTCTTAGTTGTGGTTTCAACCTTTTTAGTTACCTTTTCAGTAGCCGTCTCTGTTACCTTCTCCGTTGTTTCTTCTTTATTTTTTTTCGTAATGGCTGTTTCACCCTTATCAGCCTTCTTCTTTGTTTTCTTTTTTGCCTTTGTAGTAGCCTCTTCCACAGCTGTAGTTTCAGTAGCAGTAGTTGTTTCCTCCACAGTAGTCTCCTGCACAGTTGTTTCTGCAACCGTAGTTGCTGCAGCTGTAGTTGCCTCTTCCTTCTTGCCATTTCCACAACCTACTGTTAAAACCATGGCTGCCATAACAGTTCCAATCATAAAATACTTTCTCATTCTCTATTATCTCCTTAACTTACAATATTTAACAACTTAATATACGTTATTCCATATTCCAAAACATTTTTTAACGCAAACACGTTGATTTTCTTATATAAAATGTTTTGAAATATACCGACGTATATTAAGTTGTTTATTCTTCTAGTTCTAATGATGTTTTTACACCGGAAGAATAGTATTTGTTATCCTTCTGGGTTATTACATCTATGTCGTATGTTCCTGCTTCTACTTGGGATGTGTCTAAGTACATGCCGTAGTCATATCCTTCGTTTTTTGACGTTACGTCTATTGGTGCCGGAAATGCTTCATATGTGTATTCATTGTCTTCACTTTTTAGGCGTACATAGATTTTGCTATCGTCATCTATGTATTTTGAATCCACTTTTCCACTTATTGATACATATTCTTCATCGTCGCCAATTTCTGCAGTTGTGTTGCTGTTTACTTCCATTGTGTTTAAGTTACCTGCTCTTAATGGGGCTGCCATATATGGTGCCTCTTCTATAAGTGAATGTATGTGTCTTTCTACAAGTTCAATTACTACTTTGTCTGCTTTTTTTTCATTTTGCAGATTCCAGTTGTATGGAACTGCCTTTGTAAAATAGCCATTGTGAAATTCATCTGCCACAAACGGTATTAGCGCATTTCCAAATGAGTCACGGTACATTACAATTGATTCTTTTTTGTCTTTGCTTTCTGTTTCAATTGATATATCTGTAACTTTTTTGTTGTTTGAAGTTACTTTGTACGAACTTTTTTTATTGTAGATTACATTTGTATCTTTTTTGTTTCCTTTTGGAAATAACATTCCATACAAGTCCCCTGAAAAGTTTTTCTTTATGGTGTGCCTTTCATTAGTATAATCGTAGTGGTCTTTTCCTAAATAGTTAAGTATGGCATTACAGCCCATTGCCGCTCCCTGATTATTCCAATGGCTATCAAGCTTGTGATATACTTCTTTTCCGGAATCAATGAACATTTTCTTTAAATCAACTGTGTTTATATTTTCTTTTTTCATTTCTGCCTGTAATAAGCTGTAATTATTCTGCTCACTTGTTTTTATGTATCGCTTTGGCATATATTCAGGATAAAGCGAGTTCTTATTTGGTGCTATTACAAATAGAAACTGTCTGTTGTTCTGTTCCACATTTTCCTGCAATAAAGATAAAACTCTTCCACAGGAATAGATTTCTCTTTTTGACAAAGTATTTTGTCCAAGATAATCATCTAATGTTTCACTGAAAAACAAATAGCCTTTACTGCCAACTATAACTTTCTCATTTCCTGATTGTCTGAAAACATTCTTTTTTATTATAGCATCTACTTCAATTAAATTCTGCCTAAAAGCAAAATTGTCTGAAAAATAGTCGTTTAACTGGTCAAAAAACTTTACATTTAACTTTCCGCCTGTCTTAATTGACGGGAAAATCTGTACCTGTCTCTGCTCCACGCTTACATCTGTTTTAAAAAATAACATTCCAAGAGATGGTAGACACAGTAAACAGAAAAATATTATTATAAATATTTTTTTCTTCATTTCGGTCACCTCTTAAAATCTAAAATAAATAAACGGATTATAGGTTGCTGTTGCAAGGCTTATAATGCATACAAGTAGTAATCCTATATCTGCTATGTGAATTATTGTTTCATTTATGTTGCTGCCAATCTTTTTAGAAATGGTATTTTCCAACTTCTGTCTTAACGGATATGCAAAAATAATTGCCATTATTATAACAAATATATAATATGGACTAAGAAGTCCTGCCACAAAGCTGATTGACTTTACTTCCATATTAAAGCCGGTAAACATTGTTTTTAACATCGTAAGACCAAGTCCTACTGAATCTGCCCTGAACATTACAAATCCGCAAACCACAACTATCCATGTAATAATATTTTTTATAATGTTATTTTTTATTTTAATTATACTGCCCAATGTGTCTTCTATTACATTGGCAACTCCGTGGATTAATCCCCATATTACAAACGTCCAGTTGGCTCCGTGCCATATTCCTGTCAGAAGAAATACTATCATCTTGTTAAATTCACATCTAAACTTTCCTTTTCGATTTCCACCTAAAGGTATGTAAACATATTCTCTAAACCAAAGCGATAGGGAAATATGCCATCTTCTCCAAAAATCCTTTATTCCTTTTGCGCTGTATGGGTGGTTAAAGTTTTCATTAAACTCAAAACCAAATATTTTTGCCATTCCTATTGCCATATCAGAATATCCACTAAAATCATAATAAATCTGAAGTGTATAGGATATTGCTCCAACCCATGCCACAAGAAAATTATAATCGGTAATCTTTAATGCAAATATTGAATCCGCCATATATCCTGTGGCATTTGCAATAATAAGCTTCTTTGTAAGGCCTCTTATAAATCTGCTAATTCCTTCAGTTGTTTTTTCAATACTGCTTGTTCTGTTGTTAATCTGTTTTGCTATTTCATTGTATCTGATAATAGGTCCGGCAATAAGTTGCGGAAAGAATGATACATAAAGCATCAGGTTAAATAGATTCTTCTGAACCATTTCAGGATTTCTGTACACATCAATTACATATGACAATGCCTGAAATGTAAAAAATGAAATTCCTATTGGCAGGGCAATTCCCGGAATCTTTATATTAAGTCTTCCTGCATAATTAATATTTTCCAAGATAAATGCTGTGTATTTAAACACACACAGCACACCTATATTACAAATAACTGCTATTATTAAGACAATCTTTTTTCCTGCTATATTATTAGCCTTACTAAATCTTCCCTCCATCAAACCAAATATGTAATTAGCTATTATTGAACCAATCATTAATAATACATATATTGGCTCTCCAAATGCATAAAATATTAGGCTTGCGATAATCAATAATGTATTCTTTCCCTTTATTCCCGGCACTATAAAATATAATGCGCAGACAATAGGCAAAAACACAAAAAGGAATATTGCCGAACTAAAAACCATAATCTGCTCCTCGTAAACGTTGTCTGTATTTCTTAACGTCTTATCTATGTTTTTATTAGATTTTTCTCTTGTCTACCGGATGACAATTGTAATTCTTATACGATAAATTATAGTACTTGTTATAATCCTTTGCTCTTGCAAATAAAGCGTCATATACTTTTCCGTTTAATTCAACCCATGCATGTTCTGAATCATGTGCCACATAAACATCCTTGTATCCTGCTTCGTGAAGTAAAAATGCAAGTGCTGCTGATTCTGAAACACAACAGCCATCTCCGTGGATAAAAATATCATCTGCGAAAGTTGACTCCCAACCTTTCTGCTTATAAATCTTTTTAAGGAATCTATATCTCTTATATGGACGTTTTGCAATCCAGTCAAAACATTTTCTTAGTTTCTGCTGCTTTGTATCTGTATATTTGCATAATTCATTTAACTGCTTTCTTGCTCTCATCATTGTTTTGATTTTGGCAACGCTAAGGTCAGTCTGCTTAGCCTTTCCGGCTTTGTCAAGTTTAATTCCGTCAACAGTACATTTCTTAGCCATCTTTCCATTAGTACGTCCGAAATAGTAATAGTCCTTTTTGTACTTAGCCCAACCTGTAACCATTACTCCTTTTTTATCAAAAAGGTATGTTTTATTCTTTACTGTAACTAACTGGTTCTTTATTTTTTTGCCTGATATCTTGCAATAAGTCTTGCCCTTTTTAGTTTTAAATTTTGCAACAGGGGTTTTCTTTTTCTTACTGTTTGCTTTTATTGTTTTATTATTTGAATCTGTGTTATTTTTGTTTACAGTTTCTTTATTGTTTAAATCTGTATTTTTTTTGTTTACAGTTGTTTTCGTTACGTTACTTTTGCTTTCCGCCTGATTTGTTGTAGTTGGTGTTTTGTCATTTGTTACTGCTGTCGTCGTTACTGCGCTTATCATTCCTACGCAAATCATTACTACCAGAAAAATCATTATTTTCTGTGTCATCTTTTTCGTTCTTGTGTTCTTCTCTTTCATCTTTCTGTGCTCCCTTCATTTTCCATAACCTTAGTTATCCCATTATGTCAATCGTAAAATATCAGATAACCTTCCCCATATTTTAATCAAGTAATATCATGTGATGTCATTGTGATATTTGCTATGTACATAATAGCACTAAAAGTTTTATTTTCAAGCTGTTTTTTCCGTAATTTTGTAATATTTTTATATTGTTTCTTAATGTCATATTTTAACTACATTTAGGCTACATTTTGGAATAATCTTATTACATTTTCGTTACATTTTTAACAAAGAAAAAACTATTTTCATAACATTTATTTAATCTGGCTTCGATGTTCCAAAAGAACAATCTATGTAATCAGATTTACCTTATGAAAATAGTTTTTCTATAATCATTTAAATTATATTTTTACGATATGTTTTACGGACGCTGTCCAAGTCCACCTTCCAATGTTATTGTTTCGCCTGTCATAAATTTAAAATCCGGTGAAGCAAGCTGAACGCAAACACGACCGATTTCTTTTTCTACATCGCCATAATGTCCCATAGGTGGCATTTTAACGTTAGCCTTAAATGCTTCCGGATAAGCTTTTTCAAAGTTTTCAAGTTGTGCTGTCCATGCTAGTGGGCAAACAATGTTAACATTAATTCCATCCGGTCCCCATTCTGTTGCTGCAACTCTTGTCAAACCTCTGATTCCTTCCTTAGCCGCCGCATATGCGCACTGGCCATAATTTCCAAACAAACCTGCGCCTGATGCAAAGTTGATAACTGCCCCCTTAGTTTCTTTCAAATATGGATAGCATGCCTTCATATAATGAAATGTTGCATATAATCCTGAGTAAACTGCCAAATCAAACTGTTCAGTTGTATGGTCTGCCAATGTTACACCTGAGGCAGATGCCTGTGCATTATTAATTAACACATCAATTCTTCCAAAGGCATCCATTGCCTGCTTTGCAACGCTTTCAGCTAATGCTTCATTATCAGCGCCTGCACTTATGTCTGCCTGAACCGGAAGAACCCTAATTCCATATTTTTCTTCTAATTCTTCCTTGGCATCAGTAAGCTTTTTAACATTTCTACCTGTAATTACAAGATTGGCACCTTCCTTGGCATATGCTGTAGCTATACCATATCCTATAGATCCACAACTTCCGTCGCTTAAGACTGCTCTTCCTCCGCCTGTAATAATTGCTGTTTTCCCTTTCAATGTACCCATCTCATTACCTCCTACAAAATATGTTACTATTACTTTATATTAATTTTTTTGTAAGAACTCCAGTCACCATAATAATTCTTATTGTCTGACTTATAATATGCTCTTACCCTTACAAAATAATTCTTTCTATTTTTTATCTTTGATAAAGTTCCTGTACTCTTTCTTGCAGAAATTCTTCTATATTTGGCTCTGGATGTTGACTTTCTTCGACCATATTGAAGCTGATATCCGGATGCATTATAAACATTGTACCAGCTTACTTTAATTTTCTTCCTGCCTGTACGTTTAATTTTTAAATTTGAGACTTTTGATGGTTTAATTATAACAGTAAAAGTTGCTTTTACACCACTTCCGTCTGTTGCCTTAGCTATTACATTGACTTTTCCCGGTTTATAAGCTCTTAAAATTCCTGTGTTTGTATCAATAACAGCACTTCCCGTATTACTTACTTCCCACTCAATATCTTTTGCAGTTGCATTGTCAGGTTTTACAATAGCCTTCAATCTTATTGTTTTGTTAACTGAAACCATCTTATTTCCTGTAACGGTTATGCTTTTCACGTAATTATTAAATGAATAAGATATTGAATATATTCTCTTATACTTTCCTGTGCTCTCCTCATCTTCAGTTAATACTTTTATGTAATACACACCAGGCTTTAAAGTAATCTCTTCGCTATACTTAACTGATTTTCGATATCTTCCGCCTTTAACTTTTTCTTCTTTTATAAGAGACAATTCGTTGTCATATAACTGAAAAGTGGACTGTCCTGCATTGGATTTATAATTGATAATAACTTTGCTCTCTTCGTCTATAATTATCTTATAATATTTGCACCCATGTTTCTCTGAAAGTGTTGTCGTTACACTTTCATCTTTCTGCAACTCTCCTGCATTCCCAATAGTCTGACTTATATCGTTATTATCTGAATTATCCAAATCTGATTCTGCTGCATTGGTCTGTATCATCAAGGCAAACACTACACAAAATGCTAATATAATTCCTGTCAATGTACTCTTAATTATATCCTTCACTTTATCTCTCCTTCATACCCCTGATTATAACACATTTATAGTACGTTTTCTTTATTTTTGTTGCATATTTTTTATCATTTGCAGTAGCTCCATATCCTCAGCCTGTACCTTAATATTAGCCTTTAATGGTTCACCGTCAGGTGGGGTAACAGTTAGTTCGATTACACTGCCTTCTTTTACTTCCGGCTGGATTCTTGCAAAAAATTTTGGAAGCATTGGATGGCGTGTGACAAACTTTTCAAACATGCCTTTAAATTTCATCATATCTAATGGATTCATTGTTTTTCTCCTTTCCGCTAACTTTTCCAAATAAATTCAGATTTTTTTATGCAAACACGTTAATTTACTTATTGTTTGCTAATAAAAAATTTCTGAACTTATTATAAATCTTAACAGTAAAGTTAGTTATGTGTCAACGATATTCAATCTAGGCTATGCAATATGAATAAGATTTGATGGTATAATAGTTTTGCGAATGTACCTAAAAAAATGGGCAACTTGAAATAGCGGGGTACGTTTATTGCAAGCTCAAACTATATGTTGTATAAATTTGATTGCTTTTTAGGTGAGTGTACCCCGAAAAATAGCCTTTTTGAAATGTCGGGGTACATTTTTATTGACACAAACTATATATTGCATAAAATCATTGAAAATTTAAGCAAATGTACCCCAAAAATAGAGAAATTTTATATATTGGGGTATTTCAGCTTTAGGTACATATAATATATTGCATACATTAACCTCAATGTTGTTAATTGCGTACCCAGAAAATCAAGTTTTTTTAAATAGCGGGGTACAAGCAGTCAAAAATGTCACACATAGCTTGCATATGACATATAAAAATGCCAAATTCGTACCCAGAAAAATCAAACTTTTTAAATAGCGGGGTACATAACGCAAAAAGGGCTCCAATGCTGATTAGCATATTGTAATAAACTAATTAGCATCGTGCCCTTTTAATTCGGATTAATTATAATTCTTGAATATGAATTACCAAAACTTAAATAGCATTACTTATTTCGTATCTCCTGTCTTTTATCATATATAAATTTGGTGCCAAAACACTAAAATTTTAATTACTGCTATTGCCGCACCTGCTATAACTACAAGTACAATATTTGAAAGAATATTACTTCCTCTTTTACAGTAACCACTAATTCCCTGATAGTTATACATTGCATGTTTTGATCTTTCAATCAAATCAAGGAAATCCGGATTTTCCATATTTTTAAAATCTGTTGTAAATGATTTTCTAAGATATTTTGAAACTAACCCCTTATATACCTTGTCCCAGGCATACTCGCCTACATATTGAGCCTTTGTGTTGATAAGCTTTACTACAAGAATTATAATTCCCACTGCTACCAACACTTTAATCATTGTGTCTGTTGTAACTTTATTTTCTACTAATGCCAATACAATCTTTGGAATATAAATTCCAATAAGCATATACAATGCCGACAATACTCCCATTACAATCATTGCTATAATAAACTGATTGTTTAACTGCCATGTCAGCTTTACTGCATATACGAAATTGTTAAACATTCCATGCTTAGTCGCCTGTATTCCTTTTCGCTCCCTTTCGTGAGATGCAGAAAAGAAATTCTTAATTGCCTCCAATATTTTCTTCATATACATTCCCTCTTTTACTTTCATTGTGGGGGTCCTATGGTAACTATTGCAACTCTTTTAATTTTCGCAACTCTATGCAACTTTTTTTGAATAAATTCAAGTCGTTGTTGCAACGAACTTTTCGGGGATAAATAATAGATTTTAACAAATTTAGAATTTGATTAGAATAAATTATTGATTTTTCAATACTCCCTCTTTTCTACACTAAAAACAGTATAACATAATATCTATGATTTTGGGAAACTATTTAAACTTCCAGTTTATGTAGTTTGGTAGAAGACAAGGTTAATTCAATTCAAGTAGGTAATTACCCCATAGAAGCAAGTTTATGCATACTATGGGGTAGATTTCAAGATTCATTGTTATTGAAAATAATATGAATTGCCCCATATGATTAAGTTTTCTCTTTTTATGTGGCAGATACAAAGATTCATCATATTCAAACTAATATGTAACTACCACATAGAACCGAGTTCTCATATTCTGTGAGGTAAGGTTGTACCATACGAACAAGAAATTTCAAATATGGTACAGATATTAGCTTGTTCCTGCTTAACGCAGAAGAAATCTGTACCATACAAGCAAGAAATTTTACATATGGTACAAATACGAGCTTGTTCAATCTCAAATCAGAACAAATCTGTACCATACGAGCAACAAATTTCATATATAGTACAAATACAAGCTTGTTCAATCTCAAATCAGAACAAATCTGTACCATATGAGCAAGAAATCTCATATATGGTACAAATATAAGTTTGTCCCAGCTCAAATCAGAAAAAATCTGTACCATACGAGCAAGAATTTTCATATATGGTACAGATATTAGCTTCTTCCAGTTCAAACCTGAACAACTCTGTACCATATAAAAAAGAATTACCGTATATGGTACAAATATAAGTTTTACGCGATGTTTATTAGCTTCACTCCAGTCCACATCTCCTTGTCCTTTGGACAAGAAGCATTCCTTGCATTCAGCTCGGTCAAATATAATATGTTTATATCCTTTCCATAAATGCAAAAAAAAGAACTATGCTACAATAAATTTCCAGTATCAAACATAGTTCTTTATTACTCTGATTTAATTTAAATTTCTTATATTATAATGCTTCCTTGATTGCAGCCATTAATTCATCATATGTTTCAAAAGCTGGAAGTTCAGGATATTCTTTCTTGATTTCATCTGTGCTTCTGAATAAAAATCCTGCCTTACTTGCCTTAATCATTCCAAGGTCATTGTGGCTGTCTCCGCTGGCAATTGTGTCATATCCGATTGACTGCAATGCCTTTACCGTAGTAAGTTTTGAATTTTCAATTCTCATCTTAAATCCTGTGATCTCTCCATCTTCTGCTACTTCCAATGAGTTACAGAAAATTGTAGGATAACCTAACTTCTTCATTAAAGGTCCTGCAAACTGTGTAAATGTATCACTAATAATAATTACCTGAGTAATCTCTCTTAATTCATCTAAAAATTCTTTTGCACCAGGCATAGGATCAATCTTTGCAATTGTTTCCTGAATTTCCTTAAGTCCTAATCCGTGCTCTTTTAAGATGTTAATTCTATAATTCATAAGCTTATCGTAATCAGGCTCATCTCTTGTTGTTCTCTTAAGTTCAGGGATTCCTGTTTCTTCTGCAAATGCAATCCATATTTCAGGAACTAATACTCCCTCTAAATCTAAACAAACAATATTCATTTTCTCGTTTCTCCTTTAGTCCATTAAAAGTCGTACATTCACACTGTACAGTTCAACATTGTAGCATACTTTTTTTGATTTGTCTAAAAGTTATGATATGCTACTTTGTAACTCATTTGCTTTTTTTATGATTTTACAAACTTTTACCTTTTACAAATCTACTAATTTAAGGTCAAAAAATGGGCATAGTTTTTACTACACCCATTTTCATTTATAGCATTTGAAAGTTATTAATGTATTTACAGATTATTTTTTATGTATTCTTTTACTAATTCTGATGCATTATCTTCATTATAACCATTTACTACAATAGTTATTTTTTGACCATATCTTGCTCCAAAAGATATAACCTCTGTAATGTTTTCAACATTTGTTATTTTTTCTCCTTTAAGAATAAATATCTGTGTTCCAAGTTTTTTCGCAATGTCAGCCAATTCTGCTATTGGTCTTGCATGCAATCCGTCCACATTATTTATTATATGGTCTATTTGAATCATAACTACATCTCCTTACACTTATAATTTCCGTAATTACTTTTATTCATACTTTCTTAGTCTTATAATTCCTTTAATGCTTCATCAAGGACTTTCTTTGCATTCATCATTCCAAAGTCCTGAGCTGCAATTGCCATTACAGGAATACCTTCTGCCTGTTTTTTAATGTCATCTAATGCGAATCTAATCTGAGGTCCTAACAAAATAATGCTTGTTTCTTCAAGATTATCGCCTAACTCTACCATAGGGGTGGCATCAACACTTGCTTCTAAACCTCTTGCCTTAGCTTCCTGCTCAAGTTTCATTTTCATGATACCCGTACTCATTCCTGCATTGCAAACTAATAATATCTTCATGCCTTGCTCCTTTCCACATAATTAAATGTATTTATGCCTGAACACTTTCTTCCAGCTGTTCTTCTTTAATTTTCTGTTTCTCATAAATTTTAAAGAATGGTAAGTATATAATCATATCTATAATAATTAATACGCAAACCAATATCAACGCCTTAACGTCCATTGTATCAATTAGACCACCTATTGGACAGAACATATTCCAGCTTGCATATGCAAATGTTTTTGCTACAATTCCTGTACTCATGGCGATGTATGTAATTACACCATTTAAAGGCATTACTACTATAAATGGCAACATCATTGTTGAATTATACATAAGTGGCAATCCGAATATTAACGGTTCATTAATATTGAATAATGATGGGATAATTGCAAGCTTACCAATTGTTTTAATCTGTTTTGACTTACTGAATAATGTAAGAATTGCAAGTCCTAATGTTGCACCACTACCACCGATAGCCATAAATGTCCACCAGAAAGGTTCTGTAACAATATATGGAAGTGCTATTGCTGCTGTTCCTGCTGCAAATGCGGCCTGGTTTGCTGTATAATTGTTCATTAAGAATGTATCCAATGGTCCTGTGATAACAGTATCATGAATACCGAACCACCAGAAAATCATTACAATTACTGCTAATATAACAACTCCCCAAACACTGTCTACCATCTTAACAACAGGTGTCATAATAAGCTGCATAATTGCCGGAATCCCTGCACCTGTAAAGTTTAATAATATTGCGTTAACTGTTCCAACTGCTACCAAAACAATTACGATTGGCACAAGGTTTCCTATTGATTCAGCTAATGCAGGAGGTACTCCGCCACCTTCCAAGTTAATATATCCTATTTTTCTATCAGATAAAAATCTATATAATTCAAATGATACAATAGTTACCAAAATCGCTGTAAACAATCCTTTTCCATCTAAATAATCAAAAGATAATGCTCCATCTTTATTCATAGTTGCTGCAATCATAAAAGATGCAACTGAGACAGCAATAGTTACCCATGACTTTTCCATTTTGTAATGTTTGCTTAAATTAATTGCTAACCCTATTGATGACCAAAGCGCAATTAACGACATTGTTACCGAGTAAACATACCCCAAAGCCGGTCCTGTAAATGCGGCAACATTTGCCCATCCGTGCATAATTGCTTTAAGTACACCTGAATCCATGGTTGTATAATCCATTGGTGGTGATATAATAATAAGAGCAAAACTTCCTATAGTAAATAGTGGAATTAAAGCTAGGAATGTGTTTTGCAAAGCCTGAAGATATTTCTGTCTTGCTAATTTATTTGCAAGTGGAGATATCTTCTTTTCAATCCAGTTACTAATTTTTTCCATTGTAACTTCCTCCTTTTTCATTTATAAATTTTTTATACCAATGATAACTGTCTTTTGGAATTCTCTTACAATTATCATCAAAGTCTATGTATACTAAGCCGTAACGCTTTTTGTATCCGTTTATCCAACTATACACATCCATTGTTGACCATACAAAATACCCTCTGCAATCACAACCATTGTCTATAGCCTTTTTAATCCAATCTACATATCCCTGTAAGAAATCAATTCTATATTGATCATGGATTTCTCCGTTTTCCACCTTATCATATTCACCTAAACCATTTTCTGTAACTATAATAGGTGTGTCAGGATATAGTTCTTTAAACTCCATAAGCATATCATATACTGACTTAGGATAAATTTCAGTTCCCCAAGGAGTTTTTTCTGTATTTGGATCATCATCTAAAGCACACCAATCCTTGATTTCCATCTCTTCGTTTTTAGATGAATCACCTGTATTATTTGCTTCCATTTTTGTTTCTCCACCTGAACAAGGTTTAACTAAAAATCTGCAATAGGCATTAACTCCAAGGTAATCAACTGTACCTTCTTGAAATACTTCCTTATCTTCCTCTAACATATATGATAAATCATATCCTAACTTTGTAAGATGTGACACGTATTCATCAGGATAATATCCCTTTATGCAAGTATCATTAACAGATGTATTAAAGAAAATATCAGCTAATCTTTTAGCTTCTCTATAACCTTCATTATCTTTTAAAATCTCAATAGGATAACTGTCACTTACAAGTCCAATCATTCCCTTAAAGCCCATATTTCTATATGCCTTAATGGCTCTTGCACTTGCCAACATTAAGTGATACATTGCTTTCCAACGTCTTTCCAAGTTTTTAACATTAGGAGGGTAGTTTCCAAAACCATAACAGCAAAGTGTTTCATAATTTGGTTCATTAATTGTTGCCCAGTAATTAACTTTATCTCCAAACTCTTTAAAACATACTTTTACATATTCTTCATATGCATCAACTGTGGCTCTGTTTTCCCAGCCACCCTGTTCAAACATTGGTTGTGGCAAATCGTAATGATATAAAGTAACTAAGGGTTCAACATTATATTTTCTACATGTATCAATTACTCTGTTGTAAAAATCTATTCCCTCTCTGCTTACTTTGCCTACTCCATTTGGAATAATTCTTGTCCAGGCTATTGAAAATCTGTAAGCATTCTGATTACCTTCCGCTAACATTCTAATGTCCTCTTCGTATCTGTGATAATGGTCATTTGCCACATCGCCGGTAACAGGATTAACATTGTTTTTTTCACTGTGGCAGAAAGTGTCCCAGTTAGACATTCCCTTACCGCCTTCTTTCCATGCGCCTTCACATTGATATGCTGCAGTGGCACTTCCCCATAAAAACTTTTTGTCCATTAACTTAATTTCTCCTTATACAATGTTATAAACTCTTTTGCCACACGTTCATACATTATTGTTGTCATTAAATGGTCCTGTGCGTGAACTAACATTATGCTATACTCAATATCTTTTCCCTGAGCTTCCTTTGCCAGCAACTCTGTCTGTGCATTGTGAGCATTTGTTAATTCACTTTCTCCTTTTTTGATTAACTCATCAGCCTCATCAAACTCACCATTTCTGGCTTTTTCAACTGCTTTAAAGAATGATGAAAATGCATCTCCTGCATAACTTATAAGCTGAAAAGCAACCATCTGTGCTTCTTCTCTATTCATTGCTTTCTCCTTTCGTTTTTTGTTTATGCCATTATTATATTTTATAAATTTTTCATTTACAAATCATCTTTTGCGGTGTACACCGCACCTATATATTTGCCTGTATTTTTCTAATGTTGTATAATTTAATTACTTTAATAATTTATGATTACATTTTATATTTTTAAGGAGATATTTGTATGAATAGATTTACTGATCGTCAGAAAAAAATAATTAAGGAAATACATAATTCCAATACTTTCATTACAGGTAAATCTCTAAGTCTGATTCTTAATGTTTCACTTAGAACTATTCAATCTGAAGTTTCTGCCATTAACAAAGTACTGCATTTAATACTTTCTACTAACAGAGGCTATAAGATTGATGATAATCTGTATAAAACAATGGATTTTACCGCCATTGAAAAAGAGCAGAATTTAGAACATATTATTGTCAAAAAAGTATTTTTCCATAATCCTCATTATAACATTGATGATTTGGCAGAGGTTCTTTACATAAGTACCACAACTTTAGAAAAATACTTTAAAAAGATTAATGATACTCTTTCTGATTTTGATTTAAAAATAGTCAGAACTAATAATACTGTTTTTGTTTCAGGAAATGAATTAAATAAGCGAAAATATTTAAACAAAATTATTTTTGATGAAATCAATCCTGCCTTTAACAGTATTGATAATTTGAATAATTATTTTGAAGGAATTGACGTTGACAAAATTAAAATTATTATTCTTAATTCAATCAATAAGTATCACTATTACGTCGACAATGCTTACTACAACAACATAATTGTAAACATAACTATTGCTCTTTACCGTATGCGTACCGACCACTATGTTTCAGAACCTTTAAGAAATATTAGTGATAAGGCTGAAACTGTAGAATCAAAAATTGCTACAGAAATATGCACTCAGTACTCAGCCCATTGCAATATTGATCCTTCTGAAGATGATATTTTTTATATTTCATCACTTCTTGAAGGCATAATCAAACCTATAAGCAATGATGCACAATCTGTTTCACAGGATATTTTGACATCTGATTTTATTGAAGAAATCCGTGAAATTTTGTTAAATGTATTTTCTTCTTATATGTTGGAAATTAACTTTGATGAATATCTTTATAGTTTTGCCCTACATATACATGGTTTAATTAAGAGAGCAAACAGTATACAGTCTTCAGGCAATGACTTTTTAAATAACATAAAAAAGAATTGTCCTTTTATATATGATGTTTCTGTTAGCATTGCTCAGAAATTAAATAAAAAATATAATATTAGCATTGCTGACTCTGAGATTGGATATATTAGCATACACATAGGTTACTTAATTGAATCTTCCAACAGTGATTCAGATAAAGTTTCCGTACTGCTTTTATGTCATGATTACCATCATATTAATTCGAATATTGAAAAGAAATTATTAGACAATTATCAGAATTTTATTACTTTAAAATTATTTACAACTGATAATCGTTCTGCTTTGATTAATGCTTATTCAGATTTAATTGTAACAACAAAACCGTTAAACCTCATCGGCAAAGAAGTTATTGTTGTTTCTCCATTTTTTACAATGATGGACCAAATAAATGTTGATAATGCCATTCACAAATGTTTGGAAAATAAGCAAAAAATTAAACGCAACAATATTTTTTCCTCTTTTTTCGATGAAAAACTTTTCTTCAAGTCTAATGATTTTGGAAATAAAGAAGATGTTATTAGATTTTTAGGACAAAATGTTATTGATTATGGATTGTGTGAAGAAGGTTTTGTTGAATCTGTTTTAGAACGTGAGCAACTTTCATCAACTTGCTTTTTTGATACTTTTGCAATTCCACATGCCCTTGACATGAATGCTACCCATACAATGATTTGCGTTCTCACAAGTGAATCGGGTATACAGTGGGATGACCATGTTATACATATTGTTCTTATGCTGGCTGTTCAGCAAAATGACAGAAAAAAATTTATGGAACTTTATAATGGTATTGTTCAAACTCTGGAAAAACCTGAGAAAGTAAATAAATTAGTTTTGTCTGACAATTTAATGGATTTTTTGAATCAGCTTCTTGAAAAATAAAATTTTATAAGATCACAGTATTCCAAAGACATTATTCAACCTATGCTTAAGCAATGATTGAATAATGATTTTGGGACACACTAATCTTCATTTTTAAAATTATTTATATAATTTGTCGTATATCTCCCTATCCAAGTCTTTATACACGCAGAAAATAACTCTTTCTATATTATTTTCCTTTTTCATCAAAAATCTTTCCACTGTGTCTTTTGCTATTACTGCCGCTTCTTTATTTGGAAATCTAAACTCTCCGGTTGAAATACAACAAAAAGCAACTGTTTTCAAACCATTTTCAGCACAGCAATTTAAAACACTTTCATAGCAGTTCTTTAAGTCATTGCATAACTCATCATTTAAACCAAAATAGCATATGGGACCTACTGTATGTATTACTTTTTTACAGGGCAGATTATAAGCTTCTGTTATGGTTGCTGTTCCTGTTGGCTCCTCATAATTTGTACCATATTTTATTTTTCTCTGATTCATAATTTTGTTGCATTCTTCCCTAAGTTCCATTCCTGCCCCACTGTGAATGGCATTGTCTATGCATCTGTGACACGGAACGAAACATCCAAGAAGTGCTGAGTTTGCCGCATTTACTATCGCATCAACCTTAAGCCTTGTCATGTCACCCTGCCATATTGAAATTTTATCTGCCAGTGGGTTATTACTTCCATACTGTTCCTTAACCGTTGGAATCATATCTAATGTAACAATCCCTTTTTCAAAAGTCTGATTCTGCAAAAATTCATCCTGAACTTTCAATATTTTTCTGTCAATGTACCTTGGCATTCTTATATTCATTAATGAACGGACTGCTTCTTTTTTTGCAGTTTCATTTTCTTCCACCTGAAGATTTTTGTATTGAACTGAATCTTCTTTTAACTTTTCCAACAAAAAATCCAATCTTTCCTGCTGTTTCATAATTGCTCCTTACTGATTTCCTCTATAGTTTGTTTTAAATCTGCATTTATGCCTATTGCTCTTTCCCCAAAGCTTTCCGGTACAATTGCCTCATCTTCCACGAAATATCTCTCTCATCTAAGATTCATAGCCATTGGTCCACCACAAACAGGACATTTAGGAACCATATAAGTTGGTATAACACAATTTTTTCTCGCCTGATTCATTTGATTGAAAACGAATACATATCTTTCATTCCGTATTTTTCTATAAATTTAGGAAAGTTCTTCTTAAATCTTTCCCCATCATACGTTAGTCCTGCTGCTGTAGAAAGACCTGCTCCAGCTCCTATCAAAATATAATCTGCTTCTTTTATGTATTTTGCTGCTTTTTTAATCTTTTCCACTGCATTATTAGGACAAACTTCCATGCAATTACCACAATGAAGGCAATTATTTTCTCTAATTCTAAATGGTATACTTAAAGTATCAATGCAATTCTGTGGACACTTGCTTGTACATAATCCACAACCAATACATTTTTCATTTATTCTATATCCGTATTGTTTTTCTTTTTCCGCACCAATGGCAAAGTTTGCTCTTGTTATTGGTTTCATTATCATTTCTCTCCGTTGTAATATTTATTATTACAATTATATATAACAACTGTCAGTTGTAATGTCAATAGTTACAACATTATTTGTTTTTTCAAAAAATTAAACCGGCAAGATAATTCCTGCCGGTTTCTTTATACTTTAATCTTTTAGAATATTGTATTGCACTACCCTATCAATTTCTGTATATCCATTTCCACATCTTCCAATGTTATTGAATTAAGTTCTTTTTCCATTGCCTTCTGTACCTGCTCAAGTTTTCCATCCAATACCGTGTGGATGCTTCGTCCAACTGGACACTGTGGATTAGGATTTTCGTGAAAATGGAATAATTCGCCACCTTCCACACATTCTACAGCCTTGTAAACATCAAGTAATGTTATCTCATTTAGAGGTCTTGTTATTTTAGCTCCGCCTGTGCCTCTGGCAACTTCAATTAGATCTGCTCCTTTAAGTTGTCCTAAAATCTTTCTTATAATAACAGGATTAACATTTGTACTTCCTGCAAGAAAATCACTTGTTATTTTATAGTCATTTTCAAATGTTTTAATACATGCAAAAATATGCACTGCTATTGTAAATCTACTTGAAATCTGCATTGGTTTTCCCTTCTGTTAAATATTATATATGATTACAGTGTAAAAATATCTTATTCTTCCCGTGCCTGCACAACAATTTGTGTTTTGACACCCTAATCTTAACAATTTATGCAGTTAGCTTTCATATATTGGCTCAAAATCATCTGCTCCATGACCGCATAACGGACAGGCATAATCTTCCGGCAACTTATTTCCCTCATAAACATAATTGCAAATCTTACATCTCCAACCAACAATTTTTTTGCCATCTTCTTTTGCAGATGCTGCATTGTTTTTCGGCTTTATTTCATTTTGATATTTTGCATAAGTTATAGGCTCTTTATCGCTTAATACCTTTGCATCAACAACTTCTGCAATAAATAATGTGTGTGTTCCAAGATCATGTTGCTCAACAACTTTTCCACTAATAACTGCGCAGGATTGCCAGCCAAGATATGGTACATCATTACAATCTGTAGGTGGTGTAATGTTTCCAAACTTGTCCACATCTCTTCCTGACTGAAAACCAAAATGCTTTATTGTTTCAAATGTACAATCATTGTCCAAAATGCTTACTGCAAAAATACCACTTTTTTTAATCAAATCGCAAGTGTAGTTACTGTTCAATACCGAAATTGCTATTCTTACAGGATTGCCTGCTACCTGAATACAAGTGTTTGTAATACAACCGTTAGCCACTTCACCTGCCTTAGTTGATACCATAAATACTCCGTAACTTAAATTATATATTGCTTTTTTGTCCATATCTAATCCTCCATTTCACTATATTGATTATTTTCCGTTTCGCTTTTTATTTATAATATCATAACATTTTTATGGTTCCAACATAAATACTTTGGAAAGCAGTTTTTTATTTATAATTATCTATTGACTATTGTATTATACCCGATTTATTATATTTGAGAAGAAAAAGAAAGGATTTTTTATTTATTATGGACCAACAAAAGTATAAAACGGAGAACAAAATTTTAAGGCTGTCACTGGGAGGCACCATTACTTTTACAGTATTTGAAATCATCGCTTCCTTTGTCTTAGGTTCAAAAACCGTAATGACTGACGGCATATTTGACTTGTTTGACTTATTACTATTGCTTCCAATGTTTATTTTGGTTCCTTTTCTATACAAACCTGTTTCTGAAAAGAAACCTTATGGTTTTTCTCAAATTGAATCATTACTTGTTCTTGTAAAATATATTGTTTTACTTATTGTAGTTATCAATATGATTACAAACAACATTACAGTTTTACTTCACGGTGGACACACAGTTGATGCCACAAACGTTCTTATATATGAAGCTTCTCTTTGCGTGTGCTGCATAATTATGTACCTTGTCCTTCATTATCTTAGCCGTGACTATTCCTCAATGATAATTAAATCAGAGCTTTATTTGTGGAAGGTTGACATTGTAAGTACTCTTGGAATTTCAGTTGCATTTTTGTTCCAGATTTTTCTTACACACAGCCCAATTAATTTTATTATCCCTTACATAGATTCTTCTGTGGCAATTATTGTTGCATTATTCCTTGTAAAAGAGCCGATTGTGCAGATTATCAAAAACTTAAAGGAATTGGTTTTATTCTCGCCTGACCAACAGATTATGGATGAAATCAGAGAAGTTGTAAATAAGGACATTAGCAATTATGAATATAGTCTTGATTTCTTAGATGTTACACAAACAGGGCGTAAAACATGGATTGAAGTCTACGTTAAAAGCAAAAATGACACTGTAAAAATCAAGGATTTCAAAAAAATACAGGAACATATCACAAAAGATTTGATAGACAAATTTGACCAGATTTATGTTGAAATAGTTCCTTCTCTATAACTTGTAACTATAATTTACGATTAAATTTCAAAAATACTTTTCACAAAGGAGTTTTTAAATGAACCTTATAAAAGAAAAATACAAAGGCTTATTAGTTTGCCTTGCAATCGCAATTCCTGCCTGGATACTTGGCAAAATCTTTCCTATTATTGGAAGTGCCGTTATTGCTATCATTGCCGGTATGGTTATTGCTTTATTCTGGCAACCGGGAAAAACTTTCAAACCGGGAATTACTTTTACATCAAAAAAGATACTTCAGTATGCAGTTATTTTATTGGGCTTCGGTCTCAATCTTAACGTAATATTTAGTACCGGAAAGCAATCACTTCCAATAATTATTTGTACAATTTCCACATCTTTGATTATAGCATTCGCACTTCACAAAGCTATGCACATTGATTCAAATATCAGTACTTTAATCGGTGTAGGATCTTCTATTTGCGGTGGTTCTGCCATTGCTGCAACAGCACCTATTATTGATGCAGATGATGACGAAGTGGCTCAGGCTATTTCTGTTATTTTCTTTTTCAATGTTTTAGCTGCTTTATTGTTTCCAATGTTTGGACATTTCTTAGGCTTTGATACAACATCCGGTGAAGCCTTTGGTATATTTGCCGGCACTGCTGTTAATGATACTTCATCAGTTACAGCTACTGCTTCTACTTGGGACAGTATGTGGAACCTTGGAACTCAGACACTTGATAAAGCCGTTACAGTTAAGCTTACAAGAACTCTTGCAATAATTCCTATTACTTTGGTTCTCGCTTTATTTAGGGCAAAACAGTCAGGTAGCAATTCAAATGAAGGTGGATTTAGTTTTAAGAAAGCTTTTCCTATGTTTATTTTGTGGTTTATTGTTGCTTCTCTTATTACAACAATTGCCATAAGTCTTGGTGTTCCATCATCAGTATTTGCACCACTTAAAGAGCTTAGCAAATTCTTTATTACTCTTGCCATGGCTGCCATCGGTCTTGGCTGTAATGTTGTCAAGCTTATCAAAAATGGTGGCAAACCTATTTTGCTTGGTGGCTGTTGCTGGATTGGTATAACTTGCGTAAGCCTTTTACTTCAGCACGTTTTAAGCATTTGGTAAATATAGAATTTAGTTAGCATATAATTTGGTAAATAACGACACTTATTCCAATGACCTCCTATTGCTTAAATATTACAAAATTGTTACAATTCTTTTGTAATTGGCCAGTACAAATCTTAAAATAAGGAGGACGAAACTATGTGTTTTAAATTCAATAGTTGCGACCAGTTATTTAACGCTATTTGCAAATTCTTTAACTTTGGTTGTTAATTAGTTATTTTTAGAAAATAATATTAATATGTGCTTTGGCACAAAAAAACAGAGGACGATGTTTTGTTTGCCTGTTAGATGTTTAATCTAATGAAAGCAAGACGCACCTCTGTTTTTTATATACTTATTTAAAAATATTTTCTATTATTTCTTCACTATTTTTTATTAATTTTATTATCCATCACGCCATCGTAAATTGATTTTGCTATATCCATTAACTCATTTTCAGCTTCTATATCACTTGTATAAGGATACTTTTCTGACATAATATTAAACAATGTTCTTAGTTTCTCAGCCTGTTTACTATCCTTGTTATGGAGCAATTCATATGTATATTTCGTTCTAAGGATAGCCGGAAATTTCTTCATACTTTTCATAAATTTTTGCAAATCTTTAGTATAAAACTCCTCTGCCTCAGTAATATTTCCGTCAATAAGTTCACAATAAATGTAATCGCAAATCAGAAGATATCTGTACACTCCAACTAATACCATATTGCTTTCCAGTACTTTTTTGATTTCTTCTTTTGTCTGCTCAAACTTATGCATCTCCATTAATCTGTTACAATAAAAAACTTTTATGCTTGTAATCATTGGATTATCATTTTTCCCATCTATACTTTCGAACCATTCTTCCGGCATTTCCCTGATTCCGATACCTTCAGCTAATGCTCCGTTCATTTTTAGTTGAACCCATAAAGCCTTTAACGCATCCTTGTCCCTGCCTAATTGTACTGCATTATATCCGTCATTATTAATATCTCCTACTTTCATCGGAATACCATTAACAAGTGCTGAAGCAAATCCCATTATTGCAGACATTATCATTGCCAATGACAATAACTTCCATAGACTAATCAAATATATAACAATAAAAATAAGGGATGTAATCACATTTAAAATAACTCCACCTAAATTATAAAGAACATATGGCATCTTACCATCTATAAGTTCCGGTGGTGACATTAAACATTGACCGCCTGTTCCAGCCAACGAAATGTTTTTGATTTTTAATTTTCCGTTTTGTTTAATAAGTATCACACTGAAAATTCGAAATGAATTAAATTTATATCCTGTCATCAATCCAAAGATTAAATGCCCACCTTCATGGATAATAACATTTACCATATAGACTATGTACATTAAAAGAATTAATTCTAAAAATTTCATCAATTCATTCCATACACCTATATCTTCACCTAGCGTTTCATCCATTGTAACCATATAAGAGCCAATTGCAGCTCCACATAAGGCTCCTGCAATTACAAATGTAACCACAACAAGCCATTTCATATCTAATTTTTTCATACTTCTTCCTTTGTAGTTTTTTATTAATATTAAAATTCAAGTCTTATTTTATACTTTATTAAATTTTTTTGCTATCAACCTTAAAGCAATTTCATTAATTTACAGTTCTCAATGCCTGCGTCCCAGAATTTTTCCAACGGAATATTTTGCACCTGACACACAATGCTTGAATCCATTGCTCCATGTCCCACAATAATAACATCCTTACCTGCATCTAACTGTGGCTGAACTACTTCTTTAAGAAAACTTCCTGTTCTGGCAAACAAATCATCAAAAGTTTCTCCATCTTCCACACCCGGATAATTAGCCGGATCCTTAAACAACTTTCTAATAGGGCTTCCCTCTATCTGAGACGGATGTGTTACACCTTCATACACGCCAAAACACATTTCCATAAGCCTGTCGTCATATACAATAGGAATGTTTCTTCCTTCCAAAACAATTTCGGCTGTCTGCTTTGCCCTAACAAGCGGTGAGCAATAGCATATGTCAAAATTAACATCTTTATATTTTTCTTTGGCTTGCTCTGCCATCTGAATGCCTTCTTCATTTAATGGAATATCTGTACGGCCTTGAAGCTTATGCTTGGCATTCCAATCTGTTTTTCCGTGTCTCATAATATATAACATAACTTTTCTCCATATCTTTTGCTACTCTAATATAATTTATACGGATATAAGCTTAACTCATTCAGGTTATTTTCGCAACTGTGACTTCATTGGAACAAATTCAATTTTCAGCTGCATTCCCATACCTGCTGAAAATCTCTTTAATAATTTTAAAGATGGATTTGTATTTTTCCTTACTCTATGTTATGCTTTCTAAATACATCTAAAAAGGTAATAAGAAAGGTAAAAATGTTATGAAAAAAAATAATGAAAAAAGAAGCTCTTTCTCTGGGAAGCTAGGCTTCGTTCTTTCGGCTGCAGGGGCTTCTGTAGGACTTGGAAATATTTGGAGATTTCCTTATCTTGCTGCTAAATACGGTGGTGGTATCTTCTTATTAATATATATTGTCCTTGCCCTTACTTTTGGATATACAATGATTGTAGCTGAAACTTCTATTGGTCGTATGACTAAGAAAAGCCCTGTTGGTGCTTTTAAATCATTTAGTAACTCTAAGTTTGTATCTTTAGGCGGATGGATTAATGCCATCATTCCTATACTTATCGTTCCGTACTATTCTGTTATCGGTGGCTGGGTTATTAAATATCTTGTCGAATATATTATTGGTGACAGCAAACTTTTAGCAGGTGATGACTATTTTACGGGATTTATTTCAGGCGGTTTTTCTGCAGAAATTTGCTTTATTATATTTACTTTTATAACTTTGGCAATTATTTATGCAGGTGTTAGAAGCGGTATTGAACGTGTATCAAAGTTTATGATGCCTATACTTGTTGTTCTTTCACTTATCATTATGATTTATTCTATGACAAGACCGGGAGCAATGGCCGGTGTAAAATATTTTCTTGTCCCTAATGTTAAGAACTTTTCATGGATGACTGTAGTTGCGGCAATGGGACAGATGTTTTATTCACTATCTATTGCAATGGGTATTTTGATTACATTTGGTTCTTATATGAAAAAGGATTTGTCAATTGAAAGCTCAACTAAAAACGTTGAAATCTTTGATACTGCTATTGCCATTATGGCAGGACTTATGATTATTCCTGCTGTTTTTGCTTTCTCAGGTGGAGATCCTGATGCGTTAAAAGCCGGTCCTTCACTTATGTTTATTACAATTCCTAAGATGTTTGAAAGTATGGGACTTAGTACAGTTGTTGGTATACTTTTCTTTACATTAGTACTTTTTGCTGCACTTACAAGTTCAATAGCCTTAACAGAAAGTGCTGTTTCAACTTTTGAGGACGAATTTGGATGGGGAAGAAAGAAATCAACTATTATCCTTGGTGGTATTATGATTGTTCTTGGCAGTCTTTCATCATTTGGCTATGGTCCTTTAGGCAGCATCAAAATTATTGGAATGCAGTTTTTAGACTTCTTTGATTTCTTAACTAATTCAGTAATGATGCCAATTGCTGCATTTGCTACATGTATTCTTGTTTCAAAAATAATTGGTCTTAAGAAAATCGAAGAAGAAGTTCTTCACGGCGAAGGCACATTCCGCAGAAAGAAAATTTTTAACTTTATGATTAAATACCTTTGCCCATTATTTGCGGCAATAATACTTTTAAGTTCAATTGCAAATGCATTTGGATGGATAACAATCTAAGGATTATAAGAGTGCGAAGCACGTAGCAATCTGTGTAATCATATCTTTTTTTAAAACGTACCCCACTATTTTTATTTTTTGAAATGGTGGGGTACGTTTTCTTTTGTTTCAATCTATATGTTGTGTTCAATTAGTAGAATTTTGGGCTACGTACCCAGAGATTTAAGCTTTTTCATATAGCGGGGTACATTTGCCTTTGATTCAAACTATATGTTGTGTTAAATTAGTAGGATTTGGGGCTAACGTACCCCGAAAATATAGAAATTTTATATATCGGGGTATTTTGGTTGCTGTCATATACAATATGTTGTGTGAGCAAGTGTAATATTGCTGATTTTGTACCCCGAAATTTAACCAAATCTCTATGTCGGGGTACGCCGTACTTTTTACTTCTCATATTGTTGTTTCCTTTATCCTAACTCCCTATGGTTTTAGACAAAGAAGATGCCATATTATTGATTTACTCTCTAATATGGCACCTTCTTGTTTTTTATTTAATTTTAGCTTTTTTGCTTAAGCCTCTCTTAACAAGAATCTTTTTGTAAGATTTCTTCTTGCTCTTTGGAACCGTTATTTTTGCTTTCTTGTTTATACTTTTGAAAGCCGATTTTCCAACCTTTTTTAAAGTCAATTTCTTTGACTTGATTTTAATATTCTTAAGTTTCTTACAATTATAGAATGCCTTACTTCCTATTTTGCTAACGTTCTTTTCAATTGTAATACTTGTAAGATTCTTGCATTTCTTAAATGCATTGCCCCCTATTGCTGTAACTTTATAAGTAACATTTCCTATCTTAATTTGTGATGGAATAGTTGCTTTTTTAAGTTTCTTATCAATAGGGCAAACATATTCTACCTGCTGGTTCGGCACAATCACTCTGTAGATTGCGTTGGTTGTAGCATCTTCATAAGTACTTCCAACATTATACTCTTCTTTCAAAACATCTACTGTCTCAGTTTTAGTCTTTCCACAAACTGTACAAGTATATGTTCTTGTTCCCTGTTCTGTATATGTTGGCTCTTTTGTTATTTTTCCAGAATCCCACTTATGGCCTTTGGCTTCTGTCTTTATTGTTTTTCTGCTTATTTCTTTGTTGCATACTGTACAATAAACTACTTCGTCATAGCTTCCACCTTCTTCACATGTTGCTTCCGTGGCATTCTCAATCTTTACTTTGCCTTTAACGTGACCCTTTGCTTCTGTCTTTACTGTTGTTCTGCTTAACTCTTTGTTGCAGACTGTACAGTAAACTACTTCGTCATAGCTTCCACCTTCTTCGCATGTTGCTTCGGTAGCGTTCTCAATCTTTACTTCGCCTTTAACATGTCCCTTGGCTGGAATTGTTTCTTTTTGTACATCAGTTATTTTTTGGTCATTGTATGTTCCGGTTGCTGTGTGTGTTATGTTTCCATCCTCCTCGCATGTTGCTTCCGTTCTGGTTGTTTCCACATCACAGTCCACTTTAATAACATGCTCACTATTATATTCGCATGTGTACACAGCCTTACATGTACTATAATCATCTGACCACTGAAAATCCGGTCCTATGTAATTATGAATACAGATTTTGTTTACTTTAGTTGTTAAATCTGCAATATTGTATTCCTGTTTTGTAGCGTTTGAATCTGTAAGTTCATCTACAACAAGCTGGAACTTGCCTGATACATTCTCATTCTTTATAGCCTTAAAGGTCAATTTAATAACCTGTCCGTCAGCCTTTATATCGTCTGTTGACATAAAAGCAAATTTAACTTTTCCTTTAGTTGAAGTTGAAACATTAGTAAATGAATTTTTCAAAATCCCATCAGAAAATGACGCATCCTGTATTTCAAATATATCTTTGTCATATTCAAGATAAGCTGTCATTGAAGCTATTCCTGAATTGCCTGCCAGATTAATTGTAACGTCAAATGTTTCCTGTGAATCTATTGAATCAAGACCATTTACCGTAAACAAATTATCTGACTGCTGCTCTGACGTTGATATTGTTGCTTCATAACTTCCATCAAAAGTGCATTCCTGCAACTGCTCGTTTGCTATTGTTACATCTGATAATGAAATGTTACTAGATGTTGATTTCTCTAAAGGTATAAACTCCATATTCAGAAAATTCATCGTTGTTGTAGAACATTTATTAAAAGCATAGGCTACCTTAACAGTTCCTTCTTCAACCTTATTATATGAAACAATTAAGCCTTCAACATTTTTGTTAGCTGTGACTTTCTGAAATCTTACCTGCTCCTCATTATAATGTAAAATAAAGCTTCCGGACATTACTCCTGCATTGCGACTAAAGCCAAACCTGCACTGTACTGTATCATTAGCATTAGCATCTGTAGTTCCTTCTAGGTTAACCTGATAATTATCACTAAGTGGGTTATTAACATTTATGGTTAATTGTGAATCAATATTAAAGTCTATGTTAGAAAGATTTCTGTCATATGCTTCATTTATATTCGTATTAAATACACACTGTTCACTTCCTACGAAGTCAGCTGTATATGTAATTGCAAACAATTCTTTATCACTTACCGACAAACCATTGCCATTAATTAATGCTATTTTAACTGTACCCTGACTCTCTTTGGCTGATGTTATTGTTGATCCAAGCTCACTGCTAAACTTGCATTCTTTATAACTAAGCTTCTCATTGTCATATTTAATTAACATTTGATAACTGCTTAGATTAGTTATTCCTGTTCCATAATAATGTATTGTAACAACACCATTGCTCTGTTCATAGGATGTCCATATTGTTGGATTGTTATCATCTGCTTTTACTATTGTATTAGCAGGGACTATTGCCCCTGCTAATAATGAAACTACAAGAACGATGCTTACAATGAATTGATAAATTTTATTCTTTATTTTCATTTAAACACCTTCCTTACTTAAACTGAGTTATTTCTCCTGTTGCATACTGCAAAATTCTCATGGCATCTACTGCTGTAATCTTACCGTCACCGTTAACATCAGCAAGTCCTGTTATTGCATCTGTAGAATTGTCAATTAATGCTAATTTCAAGGTAAGCATAGCATCTACTGCCGTTACTCTTCCATCCATATTAACGTCACCTAATTCATAGCTTGTATCACTTGAATTAGCAAGAACTATAATGCTAGCCTTCTGGCTGCTCTTTTCAAGCGATGCTGAAATAACTGCATAACCATTACCTACGGCTGTAATAGTTCCATCTGAATTAACTGTTGCAACTGCCGTATTACTTGATGTCCACTGAATATTTCTCTTCTGGTTACTTGTTTCGTTTCTAATCTGTGCATCGGCTGTATATGTTTCATCAGGATACATTGTTATAATATCCTGACTTAATTCTACATATGCCTCATCCTTAAATATCTCAATAGGAATCTCACACCTAGCATTGTTATAATATGCTGTTACTGTAGTAGAACCAGTTTTAGTTAATTCAAATACACATGTTCTTCCATTATCTGTTGATTCAATAAGTCTTACTGCTTCGTCATTGTATGACCAGTTAATAGTTGCTATTGAATCTAAAGGTTTGGCATTTACTTTTATAGTAACAATATTTCCAACAGTTCCTGAATACTTCTTGCTTTCTGAAGTAATCTCCTTTACAGGCATCTCATTAACAGTAACGTATACAGATTCACTTACACCGTCACTATTTATGCACATATTAGTTCCGCCACTTTGAATAGCTGTAAATGAACCGTCCTCGTTCTGTTTCAACATGGAAGAATCGTAACTATATTCAACATAATCATGATATGTAGCATTAGCCGGTGATACTGTTACCTCAGGTGTAAAGGAATCGCCTATGTCTAATGTAACACTTGAATTCTTAGCCTTTATACTCTTAATAGGAACATAATCTTCTAAGTCAACAAATGATACTTTGTCCGAATCATAATCAATATTCTCTACTTCCACACCATTAATTTTCACACTTTCGATTTCTGATTTTAGGTCATATGTTAAATTATAATATATAAAATATGCTAAATTTCCACCATTAATATATAACTTGTTAAACTTATAGCTTTTCTTATTACGACTTACATTGCAACTAATGTAACCTAACTGCGTTCCTAAATCATTTGTATTGCTATATGTTACTTCCAAACTATTAATAACACCAACATAATTAGTTTTAATGTTTACATATTGCTGTCTGCTTAATTCTTTAGTAAGTAGGGTATCCTCATTATAAACCCTTACATTAGGATCTGTAACATCGAAAGCTTCTTTGTAACTTGATACCACTACCTGATTCTCTGTAAGCTGAACATCCTTCTTTCCCATGTATTCAGGCTTATATGTGAATTTAAGCTCTTTAGCAGATATATATTCTGTATCAACTTCCTTGTCATCAATTACAACTTTATCATTTTCGTTGAAATTAACACCCTTAACTGTTCCGGTCATGCTCTTTCCAACTATACCTGATTCAGCTCTAACTGCCGAGATATACGCCTTAGATTCTACCGGTACTATATTCGGTTCACCGATACTACCACTATAAGCATAATTAGTATCGTCTGTTGCCTCTATATAGTATTGCAGATTTCCAACATTCATATCCTCTGCATCAATGTGCGCTGTGTAATTAATGCCTGTTGTGTTGTTCATTGCAACTGACTTATAGTTCTCTTCGCCTTCCATTCTATAGAATAAAGTTACGCCTTGTACTCCAATATTATCCTTAACTGTAGCTGTAATAGTAGCACCTACTCCATTAATTATGGAATTAAGTGGTGTATGTTTAATAACCGGTGGTTTATCATCTACTGAAGCATTAGTTGTAATATTAGAAGGTCTTGATTCAGACATTGCCGTATCTACTACTGTAAAGTAATAATAATACTTCTTTCCTGCCTCGACTTTTTTGTCTTCATATTCTTTCTCTTCTGATGACAAAATAGATGAATTAATCTTCTTAAAGCTTCCTTCCTCCCCTGTTTCACTTCTATAAATATTAAAGCCTGCCATAGTGTCATATTCATCCTGTGTCCAGTTAAGGTAAATACTTCCAACTCTACCTTCTGACTGCAATGTTAATGCCTCTGCTCCACTGGCAGTAACATCGAATTCAAATCTTCCCCAGTCAGTTCCTGTTGTAAGCCAATGGTCATCTGCTGCAACAGCATCCTTAACCCTAAAGTACTGATGTCCCTGATTAATAAGAACCTTAATCGGCATCTTACCAACCCATTCTCTGCTGCTATTCCACTGCCCTTTCAATGTATAATCAGTATATGGATCATCCGGTCCGTAAGAAACCATAGGATCTGTGTTCTTATCCATATCTCTGTTAAATAATACATGAACATCATATGTTCCGTTACCAACAGTGTCTACCTTATCACCATTCTTATCTGTAATGTAAATATCTGAAACACATGGATAGGTTTCCTCTGATGGTTCATTTAAGTATGGACTTGTAATAATATCACCATATTGAACATTTGTATCAAAATCAACTACCTGCTTCTGAATAAGATTCTCGTCCTTAGTTCCCCAATAATTATCAGTTGCCATATAGAGCATCTTATTATCTGTACCTGCCATAACCTTCATCCATTGTGAAGTATCAGTATATGTAAGCCTGTTTAATATAGCATTATTTTTAAACTTTGTATTTTCTGTAATTCCTACGTATGTTGGATCCATATTAGGATTCAAAATTGTTTCATCATCTACATCTTCCGGATATTCAGCCAAAATGTTTTCACCATAATCTCCATCATACCAATGAGTGTGATCTTCATAATAACCTGAAAGATTAAAACAATAACAACCAATGGGATATTTTTTTGACAATGTATAATTAAATTTTATATTCTTTTGTCCTAATGATTCTATATCTTTTGTTTTTTCACTATAGTAAAAGCCATTTATAATTTGTATATTTTTTTCATCATCTTCTCCAATTATGTCACTACACAATTCTTTCAACAAATTTTTACTTTCATCACTTATCGCAACTGTAGAAAAATGTCCACCATTTTTAACTAATGCACTATTTATACCAAAATAATTATTCATATTTATTTCATATTTATTACCATAATATGAATTCTTTACATTATACACTACATATTTCTTACCATTTAACGTTCTAATCTTACTGACTGCATTGCATTCCGCAATTTTATATTTGTTTCCATTAATCTTCATCTTTGATATGAGATTTCTTGTTCCTAAGCTATGATCATCCTTTGCTGTATTAATTAAAAATGTGCTATTTGTATACTCATCATTTGAAATACTTTTACCACTTCCATAATAATAAACATTACAATTATCAAATAAAACTGTGTTAAATTTTCCGGAAACATAATTATCATAATCATCATACATTCTTAAATTAGAGAATTTGGATTTTTCATTATAATCTGCATAAATTTTAGGTCCCCCATCTCTTACTCTAATTTTCCCATCTTCAAATTCTCTATATTTAATATAATTATAATCCTGCGTACAATTTAGATGTGAACCGCTGCTTATGTTTATATATGGATTAGTTATATTTACATAATTCATATCCACTGTTCCATTGCCTGATTTTTTTACCTGTACTCTATATGCTTCATAGTCTTTTCCCGGGAACAGGTCTATTGGCTGACTTTCCGTTCCATTAAAGTACATGTTTCCCTCTACAGATATATAAGCTATATAGTTATCCCCATATACAGAGTACTGGTCTGATGCCCAGAACTGTATCTTAGTTCCCGGTTCTACATTAACTGTTACACCTTTTGGTATTAAAAGCGAATTCTTAACTATATAGTAATTATCTGAAGTTAATGTTGTATTCTCTGTTATCTTTCCTGATAATATTGTTCCCTTTACTATATGTATGGTATATGCTGTATCTTCTAATTGGGTATAAACAGTACAGTCTTTTTCATCTAATCCATTCTTTGCCCTATAATTTATATTAAATTTTATGTTTAAATCATTAGGTGCATTTTCTTTTATCTTTACTCTTATAGGGTGTTCTACTCCTATTACTGTTTTTGAGTCATTGTATATGAAACCATTATTCTGGGTTCCAAAGCTTCCTATTTCATCTATTGCTACTTCATTATCAGATATGAATTCTACATATTGGTTATCCATTCCGTTAGTTGTAGCATTAACTGTTATGGTAACATCCTTTGCTGCTCCCCACTGATTATGAAGACCAATTGCCAGGTCTATTGTTTCACCGGGCTGGATTATTCCATCACCATTGTTGGCCTTTGATATATCCTCTGAATCGAAGGCGTATACTTCATACACATTAAGATTAGGCTTAGGCTTATTAGTCAGGGAATCCATTAATGATAATTTACTATAGTTATAGGTCTTTTTTATATCTTCATTATAGTATGTGATTTTATCTTCTGTAGCTCCCACTAATTGTCCCATTATATATCTTGATGAGTATGTGCTCTTATCCTTTAATGTACTTCTAAGTATGGCAGCCTCTGCCGATACCATAGGTGCCGCCATAGATGTTCCATTCCATGTTGCGTAACGTCCATTAGGCAGTGTACTGTATATATTTACACCCGGTGCAACAACTTCGTACTCTGCATTGGCATTAGGTGCATAGTCCCAGTTAGAGAAACTTGCAAATTTATTATTTTCATCATATGCCATTACACCTATTACATATGAATATGCTGCAGGATACATATTGACCTTATTTGAAAACATTGGTGGCGCATCTGCTGTTGGCGCGCTCTCATTACCTGCTGCTGCTACAAGCACACAGCTTCCGAAGGCATCCTGTAATGCATTCTCTATTAAAGCTGAATGAGCTGATGAACCAAATGACATATTAATTACATCTGCACCATTTTTATATGCATACACAATTGCCTTTGCGATATCTGTAGAATTAAATGTTCCATCTGAGCCACCTGCTTTTATAGGCATTATTTTTGACTTATAAGCTATACCTACACCACCTACGTTATTATTTTCCATTGCAATAATACCTGCAACGTGTGTACCGTGACCATGGTCATCCATAGGTGTTTCATTAGGATCTATTAGGTTAATTCCGTGTACATCATCTACATATCCATTGTTGTCATCATCAGCACCTGCTGTTCCACTTACCTCTGCGCTGTTAGTCCATATATTGTCCTGAAGGTCTTCATGGTTGTAATCCACACCTGTATCAATAACAGCTACTACTGTTCCTTCACCTGCAGTATTTCCATAGTCTTCATTGCCCCATACTGATTCAAGCTTCTGGTCCTTTAAATACCACTGCTTGTCCATTCCCTTATTGTCTTCTGAAGATGGAACTGATTCTTCACTTGTATAATATTTGTACACAGGTTCAGCTATTTCTACTGTATTCTGACTGTTAGTGTTATCAACAATGCTCCAGATATCTTTTTCATCTGTGGTTATTTTGTAGGATACCTGCTTATGTTCTTTTCCGTCATTGTCCTTAATGGTATTCTCCATAATAACTTCACTGTCTGTAGCCTTAGCATCCTTATACCACTGTTCTTCTTCTATAGGCTTAGTGTTCTTGTCTTCTTTTCTAATTACAACAAAGCCGCCTTTTTTAACCTTTACGGTTTTTCTGTAATCTTCGTCCTTAGTCTCACGGATAATCTTCTGATAGTCAACCTTCTTGTCCGGGTCTCCTATCTTATTATCCACATTGTTTTTGTTCTCAGACACATTAGGTTCTTTAGACTTTTCAGTCTTAGTATCCTTGGTCGATACAATGTCTGCCTTTGCCACATCTGACTTGTTATCATTTGTTTTAGAAACTGTTGTTTCTTTTACTACTTTGTTACTGTTGCCATCCATAAAAGTCGATGTTGCAAAGCCTGTTACAATCAGTGCTACTGCAAGTACAACAGCAAGTACTTTCTTCTGCCAATTTTTCATAACAAAAAACCTCCTTCTACTTGTATTTTAATGTTTCTACTTTTGATTCTAGTTATCCACTGTTATTAGAATCTTTCATAGTTACATTATAATACATTGGAAGGAGGCTTTTTTTCACAAACTGACCCCTATTAAGTTTACTCTTCATATCATCAGCTAGCTAGTTTATAATTCCACAACTATCCCCAAACTTCTTTGGCTATTTCCTTAACAAGTGTAAGCTTGGCCCACTGTTCTTCTTCTGTAAGTTTGTTTCCAATCTCACATGATGCGAACCCACACTGAGGGCTTAAGTAAAGTCTGTCTAATGGAATGTATTTTTCTGCTTCGTGTATTCTATTTATTACTTCCTCTTTATTTTCCAACTTAGGTGACTTAGTTGTAATCAAGCCAAGTACTACTTTTTTGTCTCCTGAAACTTTTGCAAGTGGTTCAAAACCGCCTGAACGTTCATCATCAAATTCAAGATAATATGCATCTACATTTTCCTCACCGAACAATATATCTGCTACCGGGTCATATGCTCCGCTGTTAGCATATGTTGAATGGAAATTTCCACGACATACATGTGTGTTGATTACTATGTCTTTAGGTGCATTTGCGATAACCTTATTATTAATATCCTTGTGTGCTTTCTGGATTTCAATTAATCCTTCCTGTGTTGTTCCGTATGCAAAATGTCCTGACTTATCTGCCATCATTCCCCATGTACAGTCATCTAACTGTATGTTTCTGCATCCTGCTTCATACAAATCATTAATAACCTTGCCGTATGCTTTTACAATATCCTCTGCTAATTCCTTATCTGTAGCATAATATTTTAATGTATGTTCTCTGTTAAATGGCATTGTAAACTGTGCCAAAAACTGTGCAGGTGATGGCATAGTCTGCTTTGCAACTGTGTTTTCATCTTCAAACTGTTTTACGAATTTGAAATGTTCTACGAAAGGATGCTCTTCTTTTATGCCAACTTTTCCTACCAAATATGTATCATCAACCATTGCATCCTCACCGTGGAAAGGTAAACCTGTCTTTGTTGGTGTATGTCCCACTCCGTCGAATCCCCACATAAAATCAAGATGCCATGTTGCTCTTCTAAATTCGCCGTCTGTTATAACGTGGTATCCTAATTCTTTCACTTTAGTAATTAATTCTGTTATGCTTTCATCCTCAACCTTTTTAAGTTCGTCGTACCCTATACTTCCATTGTCGAACTGACTTCTTGCTTCCTTAAGCTTCTCAGGTCTTAAGAAACTTCCTACAAAATCATATCTGAAAGGTGTCTGTAACTTGCTCATATTTTTTTCTCCTATGCTTGCTCTTTATAATATTTTTTTAATTTCTTATTATTTTATATCTGAAAAAACTTAAATTTTCTCATCATATTTTAAGAAATTTTTTTTATCTGCTCTGTTGCCTTTACCATATTTCGAAGGCTTAAATCTGTTTTCTTCCCCTTCCATTTCACACTTGTTTGATTGGAGTTATTATACTTAATAGATAGTTTATTGAAAAATATAAAAAAAAACAGGTTGTCCATAGTTTTAAACTATAAACGACCTATTTTCTTAAGTGAATTTATTAATGATTTCCTTATTATTTTAACAGTTTATTCTTGGAATTTTTTATTGTTTAAAAGAGTATGATTACTCAAAATATTTTTTTAACACTTCTAAATATGTATATCCCAGTCCGCTGATTCTGCCTTTCTTATGGGTAATATAACCTATTCTCATATCACTTTCATCTGCCAAAGGTACAGCAATAATATCTTTACCATTTAATTTTTTGTCAATAACACCACTACAAACAGTGTAACCATTTAGACCTATAAGCAGGTTAAACAAAGTTGCCCTATCCCTAACTCTTATGTTCTTTTTGCGCTCAGAAGCCGAAAAAATTTCTTCTGAAAAATAAAATGAATTATGCTCTCCCTGTTCAAAAGAAAGGTATGGGTATTGCTCCAATTCTTCATTAGTAATCACTGTATTTCCTGCAAGTGGATGTTTTCTGCTAATAAATACATGAGGGCTTGCCACAAATAACTGGTGGAATTCCAAATCATGAGATTTTAAAATTTTCTGAATTACTTTTTCATTAAAATCATTTAAGAACAGAATTCCTATCTCGCTTCGCATTCTTGCCACATCTTCTATAATTTCATAAGTTTGTGTTTCTCTTAGGCTGAAATCATATTCATCCTGACCAAATTTTTTTATTAAATCAACAAAAGCGTTAACCGCAAATGAATAGTGCTGTGTTGAAACGCAAAATTTCTTCTTGCCACCATTGTCGCCCTTGTATTTATCCTCTAAAATAGCAGCCTGCTCTAACACCTGTCTTGCATATCCCAAGAAATCTTCCCCTTCCTTTGAAATGCTGATTCCCTTGTTAGTTCTGTTGAATATTATAATATTCATCTCCTTCTCCAATTCATGTATAGCATTGGTGAGGCTTGGCTGAGAAATGTACAGCTTATTGGCTGCCTCTGTTATAGTTCCTGTTTCTGCTACTGTTATTGCATATTTTAATTGTTGTAATGTCATATTTAATTTCCTCTATTTGCATACAATTATTTGTATGGTAACATTTTTTGTAATATTTTTCCATATGTTTTCACAGTCTCCCATAATCTCCCATAATCTTCCCGTAATCTTTTTTTGTGTTTTATGATTAGCGGTTACCTTTTTCATATTTATATAACGATATGTATATATTTTTCATATTTATATATTTCTATAACGACATGTACACATTTTTTATAATACATATAAATATGTTTTTTAACTGATTTGTTTTCATAATATGTATCTGTTATAATACTCATCAGTTAAATTATATTAGTCACTTAAGCTTTTCACTAAAAACTTAATATTAAATTAAAAACTTAGTCTTGTACCTTCAACTACAATGGGGGGATTTTTTTTAATTCATAAAAATAACTAATGCCCCAAAACGCAACAAAGCGGCTGCATTAATAACAATGATTATTTTTGCAGCCGCCTTTTTTATATTTAGTTTTTCATACTTTGTATTTCCACTCTCATAAACTATGGTTCTCTCTATTTTATACTATAAACTGTATAAACTATCTTACAATCCGCCTTTGGATTTTTTTCACCCGAATTTAATCCATCCGAATCCAAGTCTGAAATTTTTCCAATCTTAGGTGTTACCTTTATTTTCTTTGTTTCTTTAGTTTTGTCTTTATAAGTTACTGTACAGCTAATCTCAACGTTCTTGTATAACTGTTCATATACTGCTTTTTCATCTTCCAAAGTTCCATTAAAAGCATCTAGTTTTGCTATTATAGCCTTTTGTTCCTTTGACAAATATTTAGAATCGTAAGCTATTCCAATGTATGTTTGTGCATCTTTCTGTTTATCATAATCAACCGTAAGCGATGTGTACTGAGATTTAGTGTAATCTTCTTCCTTTGTATTTTTATCATCACAACCTGCTATTGAACCAGGCACATTAAGAAGTTTTGATGTTTTCTTTCCTTCCTTTACAATACTATTTCCTTCAGGATTTGTTATTTGAAAAACCGCATCTTTTATGTCATAAGTAATTTTGTCAATGTTCTTACCCTTACATGTTACCGGAAATTCTATGCTATAACAAACCTGACTATTTTCTTCGCTGCCACACATTGCTCCGGCAAATCCGTTTGTGTCATCTATTGATGAATCACCTTTTGTCAATGTTTGTGCGTTTACCCTAATAGAAAAACCATACTGGCTATTTGTTGTAGCCTGATTATTTCCAAGCTGGCTAATACCAACAACAAGTGCCATACATGCTGCAACAGCAACTGCCGGTTTAATAAAATTAATTTTTCTTCTCATATTATTTTTTCTGAATAACTGCTTCATCTCTTCCTTTTTATTCTGTTCAAGATGAATTTTGTCCAGTGCACTTTTATAATCGCTATTCATATTCAACCTCCATTATCTCTTTTAATTTTTTTCGAGCTCTTGTAAGTTTTGAATTAATTGTGTTTTGTTTTTGTTTTAGGATTTTTGCAATTTCCTTTATTTTATATCCTTCATAATAATGCAAATAAAGGACATTTCGCTCATCCTCCTTTAGCAATTGAAGCTCTTCGAGAATTTCTCCTTCTTTTTGTTCAAAAGGAATTTCCATATTCTCAATTGGTACCGTGCTCTTCTTTGTTAAAGATTTCTTATAGTCCAGACATTGATTAATAGTTACTCTGATCAGCCAGGATTTAATATGCTCTTCATCTTTAAAAATAACTCTTTTAGTCAATAGCTTTACAAAAACCTCCTGCACAATATCTTCAGCGTCATATTTATTAAACAAATATTGATATGCTATTCTAAAAATCATGTCAGAATAATTTTCTACTATCTCGTTATATTGTTGTTCTGTTTGAATGTTTAGCATCTTAACTCCTTTCATTAACTAACACGATTTAGAATAGTATTTTAGTGCATTTAAGTTTTAATTTTTTTCTTTTTGTATTTTCAAGATATTTTCCGGGAGTCTAGCTATGATTTTTACCTCATAGAAGTGCTATTCTCATAATAATCTCATCCTATTAATCTATATATTCCTTCTTCATCTGCCATAATTGCTGTTTCATAGAATTTCTTTACAGCTTTTATCATATACTCTGTATCCTTTACCCCTGCAGTTTCATAAGGTGAATGCATTGCAAGCTGTGCAAGTCCTATGTCCACTGTATTAAGTGAAATATGGCTGTTTGAAATATTTCCAAGCGTTGAACCTCCCGGAATATCTGAACGGTTAACATATGACTGAACTTCTACTTCTGCTTTTCTGCAGATTTCTTTAAATATAGCTGCTGATATTGCATCTGTTGTATATTTCTGGTTAGCATTGTATTTTATTACAATTCCTTTATTCATATATGGTCTATTAGTTGGATCTGCTTTCTCCTTATAATTAGGATGAACTGCATGGGCATTATCTGCTGAAAGCATAAATGATGCTGCACAGGCTCTTATAAAATCTTCCTCTGTCTTTTCTGAACACATCACTATTCTTGAAAGTACATCAGAAAGAAATGATGAATCTGCTCCCTGCTTTGTTGTACTCCCTACCTCTTCGTTATCAAAAACTGCACATACATTAACACTAGATTTATTTTCATTATTTTCTTCAATCAAAGCTTTCATACAACTGTATGCACACATAACATCATCAAGTCTTGGTGATGAAATAAATTCATTGTCTGCGCCCCAAATTTTGCCTACTTCTCTGTTATATAAAAACAAATCTGCACTAACAATAGAATCCGCATCCGTGCCTGCTTCCATTGCAATTATTTTCTCAAACTTATCTTTTGAAGCAATCTCACCAAATAGCGGAATCATATCTTTCTGTGGGTTATATTTAATTCCATTATTAACATCCCTATTCATATGAATTGCAAGATTAGGTATTACACACAAGTCCCTGTCCACATTTACAAGAACAGGTTTAAGACCACTATCATCTCTTACAATAACACGTCCTGCTACAGACAACGGTCTGTCAAACCAAGGTGCCATAAGCATTCCGCCATACTTTTCTACATTTAATGTTACGTAATTATTGTCTTCAACCATTTCAGGATTTTCTTTTATTTTAAATGCAGGCGAATCGCTATGTGCTGCTGCTATTTGAAAATTGTAAAAATCCATATTATCAGGCACTTGAAAAGCAATTATTGATGAATCATTTCTTGTAACATAATACTTTCCACCCTGTTCAATCTTCCATTTATTTCTCTCGTTTAATTTTATAAATCCTGCCTTCTCCAGCATTGTTGAAAAATTCTTAACAACGTGAAAAGCTGTAGGACTTTCCTTAATAAAATCCATTAATTCTTTTGATATATCTATTTGATTATCCAACAACATAATCCCTCCTAAACTGATTTTAAAAACTTCCTATAAAAAATATACCCTACACCACTTGTTATTGCTTCCGTCACTGGAAATGTTAGCCAGAATACATTTAATCCAAATCAGCTTCATTGTAGTATTACATTTTTTTAAAGTCAACGAAAAAAAGGCAACTCCAAAAATTAATTTGAAATTGCCTAATTTTATAATATTTAATTAACTTAAATATCTTATATAAATTTTTGAATCTTGCTTATTAACACATCAAGAAAACCTGTTGACTGTAAGAACAGAATCACCATTATTACAGGCATAATATAACGAATCATAACATTGTACAATTTCTTACGTGAAAACTTCTTGCCATTTAGTTCCATTTCTTCTACAATCCATGAAGGCTTGATTATCCAACCAATAAGAATTGCTGACAACAATGAAATAAAAGGCATAAGGAAGCTGTTACTAATGTAATCCATAATATCCAAAAGCTGACCTGTGCTTCCGTTTGGAAGTTTTACTTCCACATAGAAAATACTGTAACCTAAAGCTATAACTGCTGTTGCAATTAAATAAATAATAGATAAAACGCCTGTTGTTTTCTTTCTCTCTGTATGGAAAAGTTCCATACAGTTAGCAGTAATTGATTCCAATACTGAAATACATGAAGTTAATGCTGCAAAACCTGCCAATAAGAAGAATAACAAACCTACTATTCTACCTGCCATTCCCATTCTAAAAAATACATTTGGAAGTGACACAAACATAAGTCCCGGACCTGCTGACATTCCATCAAGTCCTGAGAAAACAAATACGGCAGGAATAATCATCATACCGGCTAAGAAAGCCACTCCTGTATCCATAATTTCAATCTGTGATACTGCTTTATTAAGATTAACATCCTTTTTTACATAAGAACCATATGTAATCATAATTCCCATTGAAACGCTTAATGAGAAGAACAACTGACTCATTGCATCTAATGAAACCTGAAGGAATTTCTGAACTGTAATTCCTGACATATCAGGTGTCAAATAAACTTTCAATCCCTGAAGACCTGTTCTAACTGTTCCGTCATCTAATGTTGTCTTTAGAGTTAATGAGAAAATAGCAATTCCAACTACCATAACCAAAAGAACCGGCATGATAAACTTTGAAACTCTCTCTATTCCCTTTTCTACGCCGTTATATACAATAATTGCTGTTAAAAGCATAAATATAATACCGTACCAAACTGATGAAGGTGATGTAATAAAGTTAGTAAAGCAATTGTCTGCAACTGCTTCCTTTCCTGAACCTAAAATATAAATAGCAATATATTTTAAAATCCAACCACCTATTACCGCATAATAAGTCATAATAATAACCGGCACAATAAAAGTAATCACACCTAAAAACTTCCATTTCTTTCTCATTGATTCATATGCATAAATGGCACTTTTTCCTGTTTTTCGTCCAATTGCAATATCTGTTGTTAACAATGTAAAACCCACTGTTAAAACAAGTACCAGATAGATAATAAGGAAAAGTCCGCCTCCATCCTTTGCTGCAAGATATGGGAATCTCCAAAGATTTCCTACACCTACGGCACTTCCTGCTGCAGCAAGAACGAATCCTATCTGCCCGCTAAATCCACTTTTTTGTTTCATAATTTTTCTACCTCTTAAATTTTTTATTTTCTACTTTTTTATATTTAAAATATTAAGCCAGTAAAGTTAGATTGTACCATATTTAAGGTCTTTTAACAACATTACATAAAGTTTAATATTTGTTAATTTTTTTAATAAAGCAAAAAAATCCTGACAAGTTTTCTTTTTTACAGCTTAACCTGTCAGGATATTTTTAATAAGTTTATTTATTTTTTATTTAATTTTTTTATTTGACATAATATACTCTGTTTTCTTTTCTTGGTGCTGCCTTTGGTTCATCACCTTCAACATAACCTAATGCGCAATGACCGATACCAACATATTCTTCTTCAATGCCTAATGATTTAAGAAATTCTTTGCCCCATTCTGTTTCAAATTCTTCTTTTGCCCGGTGAATCCAACAACTTCCAATTCCTAAGTCGTGAGCTGCCAACATAAGATTTCCCATTACAAGACTTCCATCATAAATTCCTGTAGGCCAATCCTTCTTTGCCAAAACGATTAGCATTGCAGGTGCTCCATAGAACGGATCAAAACCTTCTTCCCAACCACCTATTTTGCAATTCATTTCAGAGATTTTGTCACGTAATTCCTTATTTGTAACCTGAATAATTATAGTGTTTTGAGTCCCTTTTCCACTTGCAGCATAAAGACCGGCTTCGATTATTTTGTCAATAATCTCCTGTGGCACCATATCTGCCTTATACTTACGAATACTTCTTCTTTCTTCCATTGCCTTTAAAACATCGCTCATTCTTTGTTCCTCCTTTAAATTTGATTCCATATTTCTCATTTTAGCACATATTTTTCAGAAAAATTTCAAAATCAACATCTGAATTAGATTTCATATGGTCAGGATTTCTGTTTTTGGAAGTGAAATTGCTCCAAGCTGTAATGCGTATCTAATGCAAAGCTGTGGAACTGAAACACCAATAGCTTTTAATTTTTTGTAACTTTTTTATGTTTTGTCTTATTTTTTGCAACTTATCTTTTTATTTTTAATGTTCTTAAATATTCTTTTTGCTCTGGTGTAATTCTATAACTTTCTATCGATTTTTGAATTGCCTTATTGTGTGTCCACACATCAAGTTTTTTCTCTTCAATGAAAGGAATAATGCTGTCATATTGCTTTGCTAAAGCTGTTGCAAAATACCATGCGCGCATCATATTAACGTAATATTCTTCTGACTGAACTGCTGCAACTTTATTAGCATATTCAATTTTAAAATTGTCATCCAAATAGTGTTTCATAAGCATACTAATTTCAAAACGGATTGTGTATGGCTGGTCTGATTTTATGTATTTGTTAATTTTTTCAAGGAAGTCTTCCAAATTCTTCTTTACAATTCTAAGTGACAGCAAATCACACGTAGCCCAGTTGTCTATGTATGGAAGAAACTTCTCCAACTCTATTATTAATTCATCATAATCTTTAATCTGTTCAAGCAACATTCCATGGAGATTATTTTCTTCATAATATTTGTGGGGAAGCACCTTTATGAACTCCTTTGCTTCTTCTGTTTTTCCAAACTGCTTTGCGTAACTTCTAAGTGCCGGAGTTCTGACACCTATAACCTTCTCCTTGTCTATCGTTGGCATTAATTTGGCGTGAAAATCTCTATATTTCAAGTCCTGTAATTCAAAAAGCTGTTTTTGTACTTTAACTGCTATATCTTCTTTCATAATCTGCTCCTAATACTTTTTATCGTACAAATATTATAGCATTGTTTTTTTGTGTGGTATATTATTTTCAATGTTTTGTTTGAAATGTAATGAATATATTTGAAGATTTCTCTTCGCATTTTCTGTAATTCTTAAAAAGAAGCTTCTCTAGGCAGAACAGCCCACACCAAAGTTTTCGCTTTAGCGTGGACTGTTCCTTTATCATTATTTACGGATAGCCAATTTATTTCTTCACCTTTACAGTCTTGACTGCCGACCATTTTCCATAAACATACTTTCCGTTTACAATTCTGTAAGCTCTAATTTTTACGTATGCTTTTTTCTTTTTAATGTTGGTAATCTTCTTTGTTGTGTATGTTGTTTTTGTTGTCTTTACTGTTACTGCCTGCTGTTTTTTCTTTTTCTTGTTTTTCAATTTTTTGTTGTTTCCATATTTAATCTGGAAGCCTGTAACTCCAGCAGTCTTTGTTAATGTAAGTTTGATTTTCTTACCCTTTGCATTTTTTGCTGTTTTAATTTTTACAGTACCTACAGGTGGATTTTGTGGTGACTTAATAGCATTCTTTAATGCTGTTGCTGCACCGTTTACTGTTGCCTGTGAAGGATTATACTGTGATGCAACTGTTGCTGCCTGACTATATGCAGCATTTACATTAGGATATACTGTCCAATAGCCTTTGTTGCTATTTACATCACCTACTGCTCTAAGTAATTCTGTCTTGTCTGCCAAATTGATTTTTGAAACACCTGTTGCCTGGTAAGTATCAATTCCTACATCAGCACCATAACCAAATAAAGTAAACATTACTCTGATTACATCACCATTCTTTACTGTTACTTTATCTCCTGACTGGTAGATGTTTCTTACTGTTGGGTTTGTGCTGTCCTTGCCGTCTTCTCTGTTAAATGTCTTACCACTATATACTGCACTGTTATTTACAGTAAATACCCAACCTGACATTCTCCAGTAATCACCTTCTCCAAGAGCTGTATCTGAATTACCAAGATTCTTGTTTGTATTTGGTGCACTAATGCCTTTTCCTTCGTGAAGTAATCCATCATCCTGACCAATATATGAATAAGTATATACATCCTGCATATTGGCAATTTCATTAGGTATGTTTGCCACTCTGCTATTGTCTGCACCAAGAATTGATGTTAAATACCAACCACTTGTTGTTGAATAATAATAGTTTAATGTATTATCATTCATATATCTGTCGATTACTGTTTTAACCGTGTCTCCATTGTTAATTGTCACCTGAACAGGTTCAGTATAAAGTCCCTGACCTATTGATAATTTTTCAACAGTAAGTGTAACTTTACCTGTTGAAGCTGCCTTTGTTTCCTTAGGCATTACAACAATTGATGTTGCCATAAGAGCTACACTTAATACTACTGATAATGCTTTTTTCATTTCAAACTTTTCTCCTTACATTTTTGACTAATCCTAACTTTATTTTTCAATAAAATTAGCTTTGTAAATATTTTATTTTAAAACCTATATTTGTATATAGTCATTTATTTAACTTTCCTACATTTTAACTTTCTTAATTTTTGAATAAGCTCCATAAACATTAGTTTCTTCATCTAACTTATAAGCTCGAATTTTAAAACTATATTTATTTCCCTTCTTTAAGCTAATAACAGCTTTTACTGTTTTTGCTTTCTTAACTGTCTTTACGGCTTTGAATTTACCGGAATTAGTTTTCATATATACTACATAACCTGCTGCATCTGAAATCTTCTTCCATTTAAGTGTAACCTTCTTGCCCTTCTTCTTTGCTGACTTAATTTTTACTTTTGCAGGCTTAGTTACTACAGGTTTTGATACATTTACAGTACATGTTGCAACTACCTTACCATCTGCTGAAACTGCGGATATATAAGTTGTTCCGGCTACATCAGCTGTAACATTTCCTGACTGGTCAACTGTGGCAATTGATTCATTAGCTGAAATCCACTTAATGTTTTTATTACTTGCATTTGAAGGATTTACTGTTGCATCTAACTTAAAAGTTCCACCCGGATTAAGATTTATTTCATTACTATTAAGTGTAATGTTTGTAACAGGAGTTTCCACTTCGATGAAAAATTCTGTTTTTAATCCATTATGAGTTGTTGCTGTTATAATTGTACTTCCACTATTCTTTGATATTACAACACCATTTGAATCTACTGTGGCTACTGAATTATTACTGCTTGTCCACTGAACATTCTTATTTGTTGTATCACTTGGAGTAATTTTAACCTGTAACTGACGAGTCTGGTTTAGCCCCATAGTTACTGTTTTATCTCCAACTCTTTCAATACCTCTTGCATCGATTCCATCGACACGAACAGTACATTTAGCTTCAAAACCACCTTCTTCAGTTGTGATAACTATATCTGCATTTCCTTCGGAAACACCTGTTACAACACCATTTGCATCTACTATGGCTACTTTTTCATTTAAACTCTTAAAAGTAACATTAGTATTTGTTGCATTGCTTGGAATTACAGAATATCTAATCTTTCCACTTCCACCTACAAACAAACCCATATGCTGATAGTCATTTGCCACTTCAATACCTGTTACAGATTCAGGAATTATTACTGCTTCTGATTCTTCACTAACTGAATTGCTGTAAAGATTTGCATCAGCAGCATTTTCATCCACAATTGCTTTTACAGTATAAACGTATTTACCTGAAGTTAAATCTTTATCTTCAAAAGTTGTATCTGTTCCTTCATATATATCATTAACAATACCTGTACTTTTGTTATATCTTGACAAAACATATGAAGAGGCATGAGCTACTTTTGTCCAGTTAACATTGATGTTTTTGTCATTTCTAACTGCTGTAACTTTAGACTTATCAAGTTCTTTTGAAACATAAACAACACATGTTTTCTTAACATTTGGATTATCCTTTGAAGCAATTGTAATATCTGCTCTTCCTACAGATTTTCCTGCTACAACACCATTCTTTACTTCTGCCACTGCTTCATTTGATGAGCTCCAAACAACGTCTGTCTGGCTTGTGTTAGAAGGTGCAAGGTTGTACTCAAGCTCAACTTTGTTGTCTTCTTTCTTATCTAAATTAAGCTTTTTGCTGGTGTAATTTAAATTAATACTTTCTACAGGAACATTAGTCTGGTCATATACCTGTATCTCATAAATTTCAAAACAGTATGCGCCAAAAGTAATACCCTGTAATCTTAAATGTGTTGTTGTTACTGCTTCTTTTAATCGAATATTTCTATATTCTGATGCTATACCACTGGTTACTTCGTACATGTCTGTCCATGTTTCACCGTCATCTGAAATCTGTAATTTGTAACCTTTCATATAGCCACCGCCCCATTTAACTTTTACTGTATCAAAAGTCTGTGGGCTGTTCCAACTTAAAGTTATGTTTTCGTTAGCTTTTTCTTCATCAGTTACTGTTGGATCCTGAATGTACTCTGTTCTCCACATAGTGCCTTCATCGCCGTCAATTGCTTTTTCTGCACTGTTTTCACCATCATCACTTGATGCTACTGCTGTGGCATTTTCTGCAAGATTAGGCATTTCTTTTTCTTCAACGCTTCCTACTGTAAAAATCTGCCATTCGTACATACAATAACCGTATATTTCCATTGTTCTTTCTTCTAATTCGATTTTTACATATCTTGCATTAGTTGGTGCAAAATCATATTTAAATCTTCCTTTTTCTCCTGCTTCTTCTGATGCAACTTCCATCCAGTCTGTTTTGTTTTCAGAAACATAAATTTTATATTTCTTTGCTGCTGCATTTTCCCAATATAGTACGACCTTATCAATTTCATAACTTCTTCCTAAATCCATACTCCAGGTTTGTGGATCTTCATAAGGATTGTCTTTATTCGAACTTACACATGCTGTCTGGTATCCTCTTTCAAGATTTCCATCTGTTAAAAAGTCTGGTTTATTGTATTCATTAGTATTGAAAGAATTAGAAACATTAACCGTTCTGTTATAAGCTACATTTCTACCTAATGGTTGACCTTCGTAAGCAAACGCAGGAGTGTATAATGTGGCAACCATTGTGGCAACACTTAATAAACACGCTACTAATTTTTTCATTTTGCCTCCTTTTTAAATAATAAAAGGCTATCTTTTTGCAGGATGATACGACATACCTCCTATGCCCACCCCTCAAAAAGACAGCCTTCTAATTAGTTCTCTTTTTTGATGTTTTTAATTAATTATTTACTTGATTTTAAGTTTTTTCTTGAATACCTTAATAGCTTTCTTGTTGCCCTTAAGTTTAGTCTTCTTTGTTTTGATATTCTTCTTAACTTTACTGCTTAAAGCATTTTTCTTTACAGTCTTAAGCTTTTTGCCCTTGAATGTAATCTTTTTAATCTTGTTGTCCTTTGTGAATGCCTTAGCCTTAATAGTCTTAACTGACTTGCCCATTACTACCGTCTTAAGCTTTGTACATTTCTTGAATGCATTCTTTCCAATAGTAGTTACCTTGCTGCCAATTGTAAGCTTTTTAAGTGCCTTACATCCTGCAAAAGCGTTGTTTCCGATTGTTGTTACATTCTTGAAATTAATCTTGTTTAACTTCTTACAATTACTAAATGCAGCATTACCAATAACCTTAACATTGGCACCAAATGTAACTTTCTTAAGCTTCTTCATTGCCTTAAATGCATTGTCACCTACTTCTGTTACATTTAATCCATATCCCTTAAAGTTAGCTGTGTTTGGAACTGTAACCTTAGTTAATTTGCTCTTCTTAGCTGCTACTACACCGATAAGTTTTGTTCTACCTGATGTAATTGAATCAATTGCTGTTACTCTGTAAATGAAATCACCTACTGCATATTCCATTCCAACGTAAACACCATACTGTGTACGAACCTGATCATCTAATGATGTCTGGTCACCCTTTGGTGTTTCAGGATAACTAGTTTTTGAAGCTGCCTGAATCTTATTCCATTCATCTGTGCAATTCTTGATTTTTTCGTCAAAATACTTATCGTCAGTATCATCTGAACCTAAAGTCTTTGAATTATCAACTTTAGGCTGTTCTTTTACGATAGTCTTATCAGCTATTGCATCATCACTTGGCTGTTTAACATTTTCATTTTTATTAGCCACAATTAAACCAGTACTTGGATCTGTTGGATATGCATCCTTTCCATCTCCTCCGTCCTTTGAATAGTCATAGTTATCAGGTAATGATACTGATGTTTTGTTACGGTAGTATAATAATCTCTGGACAGCATAACCACCCTTTTTACCTGATACTGTCTGTGAAGTTTCACCTGTTGTAATACCACAACCTGTACCATTAATAATTCTGTTAATACCTACCTTTGGTCCGCTACCGTTGGCGATTTCTACAATACATGCATTTTCAATTAATACATCATCTGCATTAGGAACTTCAATGGCATTATCTAAGAAAATTTCTGCTCCGTTAGTGTTAATGAATACATCGTAAACACCAAGACCTACTGCGTAGTGGTGTTTAACATCATTTGCTACTTTGTATGCTGAATATCCCTTAACTGTATTATTATGTGACATCCATTCTTTCTGATCCTGTGGATCATAACATTTTTCATTCTGTAAGAAGAATGTCTTACCATATTCACCTCTCCAGATAACATCGTATTTCTGGAAATGTTCAATAAATAAACCATAAGCTGTTACGTTATCGCCATTTACAACAAGACCGTGATCTGCTGTATTTTCATACCAACCTGTGTTATCACCGTGGTCAGCTCTCCAAATCCATGTTTCATCAATAATAGTATTGTTACTGTTAACAACTATACATGAACCTGTTGTTCCAAGGTCGCCTGTTCCACCTACCCTACAGATAACATCCTGTAATACACAAGGGTTATTTGAATGGTCAACATTTGCTCCTTCATATCCTACTTCTAATAATGTGTTTGTATGTTTTCCGGCATCTAAAATTACGCCTGCGATTTCAACACCACCAATATCGTAATTTTCTTCTACCTTTGTATAGTCACTGTTCCACTTCTTACCAGCTACTCTGATAAATGTATCAGTATTCTTATCAGATGAAGTAAATGTAGCCATACCAAGACCAAGAACTATTGTGTTTTCATGTGTTACTTCAATAGCTTTGTCTAATTTGTAAATACCAGGCTGAAGAAGAAGGTTATAACCTTTTCCTAAAGCTGCATTAATTGTGTCTGCTGTATCTACATCAGGGTTAGCAATATAGAAACTGTTTAATCCTAATGATTTACCTTTACCCATATCATTTTCTGACCATGAAACGCCTGTCGTATCTTTTCTTACTGCAGGTACAAATACCTTGTAACTATCTGTATCTTCATCGAAGTATAAGAATTGTTTTTCTCTTGTTGCATCTGTCTTGTCTAATACTGTTGTACAGCCGTTAGTTGCCCAGTTTGAAATACCATTATTCTGTAATAAGCTTCCACCTGCGTTAAAGTAGTTACCACTGTTATCCTTTAATGTTGTTCCATCAACATTCTTGCATCCCTGAACAACCTGGTTCCAGTTAATACCATATATAGAACCATTTCCTGTCTGCTTTGTTGTAAATTCACAGTTTCTGTAGTAATACTGCTGCTGACACCATGAACCTACTGAATCATGGAACTTTGTATCAGAAATATATCCGCCGCTGGCCCAAGCATTGTCTCCCCATGTCCACTGAAGTAATGTCTGTCTTTCTACATTAAGTCTTCTTGCAGGAGCTGCCTGTGATACTGCCCACTTAAATGAATCTTCCCAATAGTTAGGATTTTCTGTTGTCTGTGCAATAGTAAAGTTTTCAACGTCAACCCAGAAGTTACATGTTACGTTACCATTAGCTAAAGCTGCTGGCGTTTTAATATTCTTTAATCTTACATCGTAAGGTGTTTTTCCTAAACCAATAACCTGTGTGTAGTAACCTACATCATACGCATCTGCTGCTGTTTCTGTATAATCACCAGGTTTAAAAGCGAATGCGTAACGGTTCTTACCAAACTGATCATAATGCTGATATCCAAAGATTTCATTTACCTTATCAGAAATTGCATCCTTGTCATCTGCATCGTTAAATACGTATACATTCTTACCAAACTTAGAAATTTCCAATGAATATGGTTCTGATTCTTCTCCATTAACATTACCGTTAACTGCCTGAACTTTATAATAGTTCTTATATTTTGATGTTGTGTTTGGATTTGTATCTGTATAACTTGTTTTTGCTCCGTCTATTGAATCAATTAATTTGTATTCTGCATAACGGCCTTCTGCCCTGTAAATATTATATGACTTAGCATTTGCTGCCTTATTCCATGTAATAGTCTGAGCGCCTGTCTTGTCATTTCTCGTAACATCTGTTATTTCAGCTTTAGCCGGTTTAGTCTGAGATAATGTTGTTGTAAATGCAATTTCACTATCTGCATATGCACTGTATGAACCTGCTTCCTTAGTATTAGTAATTGTTCTAACCTTAAAGAAGTATTGCTTTTCTGATAAAAGATTATTTACAGTCACCTTATTCTTTGTTGTTAAACCTGCTGATCTGTAATTTCCATTTTCTGAAGTTGAATACATAACTTCAAATGCTGAATAAATATGTTCCTTTGGTGTTGTCCATGAAACCTGAACGCTATCACCTGAAACATCAGATAATGTTACTTTTCTTGCTTTCTTTGGTTCATCACCTGTATACATAATGAACTTTTCTTCATTGCCAACCTTGTCTCCTAAGTGATACTTTGAACTTACCGCAAGCTTTGTATGTTCTGTTCCTTCTTCGTCTTTGTACTTTCCTAATGTAAATATTTTTTCATCTGCACTGCTACCAAAAGAAACTGTTCCATCATCATTGTGCTGGATTCTTACTGATTCCCATCCTGTTGGTGCGTAATCATTTGCTACTGTTCTAGCGTCCTGATAAATAACATCAGCAGCATTTGCTGCCCAAACAGTATTTCTTGACTTAGTAGCGAAGTTAACTACTTCGTTAGCCTTGTCATCAATTCCATTATTTTTGTATGTTCCATAATATGTAGTGAATTTTCCATCGTCACTTACATTGTTAATAGATGCAAATTTCTTATCTACCAAGATTGGATCATTCTTTACACCACTAACAGTAATTATGTTTCCGTTTGCTACATTAACAAAGAAAACTTCTGCGTGGATTGTTGCCTCTTCGGCACCGTCAATTGCATCTGTGCTTGTTGCTGCTGATGCTGCCATTACAGTCATGTTAAATGTCTGTGATGTAAATAACATTGCAACTGCCAAAACAATTGACAATAAAGATTTATACATCTTTTTCATCTTCATTTTTCTTCCTCCTAAATAAATTCAAACAATAAAAACACTCTTCTCTTTTTTGTGTAAGGTTGACATTAAAACGTTTTTACTTTTTTATATTTTAGCACTTATTGATATATTTTTTCAAATTCGAAAATGTTTTTAAGCACTCTACACAAATAGTCTCTTTGTTTTTTTTTTGCACTTTGCATATATATTTTATTGTTTTTTTTATTGTTTTTCTTGTTTTTTATTAATTGGCATTTTTTGTCGCAAAAACGTTTTTATTGGTTTTTGTTTAAAAATGTCTTTTCTTTTTACTAATAATCCTGTTTTATTTTACTAATAATGGTATTTTCTTTCACTAAACTCTCTCTTTTTCGCCACTTTTAAGCAAAAAAGAACAGCCGGATTTAATTCAAAAATCAATCTGACTGTTCCTTTTTTTATAAATTTAATCTAATGCTAATATTCCATTTGTGGCAATTACTTCTTTAATTTAACTTTTCGGTTAGACCACTTACCATAATAAACTTCTCCATTTATTACTTTGTAAGCTCTGACCCTGATAAAGTACTTCTTGTTAGCCTTTAATTTCTTAATTGTAAATTTGGCTTTCTTATAGTTCTTTACCTTTGCTTTTTTAAATTTCTTTGATGTTGATATCATTACCTGATATCCTTTTACACCCTTTGCTGTTTTTAATGTAACTTTTAATTTCTTAGCACTTCTCTTCTTAGTTGCCTTTTTAATTTTAACCTTTGGTACCTTTACGGTTTGTGCAGTTTTTGTAGTTACAATTTCTGTTGTGGAAACTGTAGGTGTTTCCTTTGATGTTTCAGGGTTAGTTGTCGTTCCTGTTTCTGACGGAGCAATTGTTGTAGGTGTCTGTGTTGTTGGCACTACTGTTGTAGCCTTTTCTGTTGGTGCTACTGTTGTTGGCACTACTGTCGTAGCTTTTTCCGTTGGTGCTACTGTTGTTGGTGCCTGTGTTGTTGGCACTGCTGTTGTAGCTTTTTCTGTTGTTGCCTGTGTTGTAACTGGTGCAACTGTTGTTGTTTTTTCTGTTGGTGCTACTGTTGTAACCGGTGCCACTGTTGTTGGCTTTGAACCTGTGCCATCCTTAAATGTATATGTTATCTGTGTAGCAGCTGACATTTTTCCGTTTTTAACAGATCTTACTGATACTGTATAGTCGCCATTTCCATTTGCAAAAACATCTGCTGTCAAATTAATTGAACTATTTACCGAGCTTCCTGCAAATACTCCATCCACATATACATTATAGTTTTCAATATCACTTGATGGTGCCTGCCATGCAAAATAATATGGAAGATCTTTGTTTCCTGCATATGTTAATCCAATTGGTGCAGGTATTGTATCATCTTCATCTATCTTTGTAGTAGGAGCAACTGTTGTTGGTGCTACCGTTGTAGCTTTTTCTGTTGGTGCCTGTGTTGTAACTGGTGCTACTGTTGTAGCCTTTTCTGTTGGCGCCTGTGTTGTAACTGGTGCTACTGTTGTTGTTTTTTCTGTTGGCGCCTGTGTTGTAACCGGTGCTACTGTTGTTGGTTCATTATTTTTAAATTTTGCAAGAAATTCTGCATTTTCATTAACAAATGTATTCTTATTCTGTGATGAATCCCAGTTAATTGACCATGACATAATTCCCCTTATTCCCGGATAATTATTATTAAGCTCTGTGAACGCACTTTGAAGTACTTCATTTGTTACCTGACCACTACCTGCTGCACTCTGTGATGAAGGTACTCCGATTACTACCTGATCAGGTCTAAGTGGTGCAAAATATGTTGACTCATCAGTTGAATTTGTATAATAAGCTCCAACATGGAATCCCTTAAGAAGCATTTCGCACATTGCTACTATTCCTTCTTTTGTTCCCATATTATATGATGTTCCATCAAGTCCTGTAATAGGTGATGAATTGTATAACTGAACATGCACATAAGATGTTTTGTCTCTAAGTGCATTAATCATTGGAAGATAAACTCCCGCTCTTGTGTCACAATACTGGTTAATTCCACCATAGAATGAATAACCTAACTGTACATAAAATGTTTCAGGTGCCCATGAAAGTATGAAATCATTTCCATAGCTATCACAAATTGTACGAATGGCTTTAATCATATTTACAACTTTAGGTGATGTTGGATTATTTATATCTTTATCATTTCCACTTTCAAACTGTACTGAAGACTGTTCAAGGTCAATATCAATTCCATCAAATCCATATTCATTTATAATTGACTTTATATCACTTACAAACTGATTTACAGCATTGTCTGATGTTAATGAGAAATATCCTTCATAACCACCAATTGACAACACAATCTTCTTTCCCTGTGCCTGTAATGACTTTACATCTTTCTTAAAGTCATCCTTTGTGTAATCACTTGTAAGACCTGATATATCAAACTTCATCTTTCCGTCAGTACTTCCTGCCTTTTCAGGTTCTGCAAATGAAATATTAATAACATCCCAGTTTTTGTCCACATCTCTAAGCTTAATAAATGGATTTCCGTCATTATTCCATGTATGGTAGTAGCCAATCATTAATCTTGATGAAAGACCTGTTGTTACTGTTCCCGGATTTGTTGTCTGTTCTGGTGCTTTTGTTGTTGTAGCTGTTGTCTGAACAGGCGTCTTTGTAGTAGCGTCCTGAGTCAATCCCTGGACTGTTACTTCTATTGTCTGCCCTTCTGTTTCATATCCATTCAAATTAGCTGTTACTCTAATAGTATGTTTTCCGTTAGTTGTAAAAGTATATGTTGTTGATGTTGCCACAGTATATGATTCAATATACTGCCCATCTATGTATACTTTGTATGTCTGTCCACTAGCAATCTGTTCCTGTGTCTGACCCCATACATATGTAACTTTTCCGGCTTTCTGTTCCTGAATTGTTAAACCGATTACTTCTGTTGGTTTTAATTCAGGCTGACCTGCTGCAGTTGTTTCGTTCTTTGTTGTAGGCGCTACTGTTGGTGCTTCTGTAACTGGTGTTTTAGTTGTTGGAGCAACTGTAGTAGCTTGCTTTGTTGTTGGTTGCTCATGTTTCTCTAATGAATCCATAAGAGATGACATTGATTTTGCCCATGTATAATTATTTGTAGCATCCCAGTTTATTGACCAAGTCATAACACCTCTTAATGTTGGGTATGCCTTTGGTGCTGTAAATTTTCCTGATGATGTTCCATTAACAAGAGCTTTTACTGCTGTTGAAATTATGTCTGTTGACACATATCCACTTGATGCAGCTTTAGATGTTGATGGTAATCCCAGTGCAACCTGATCAGCTCTAAGTCCGTTTTCTAACAATAATGTTGAAAGGGATGTTAAGAAATCTGCTGTTCCAACCTGTGCATTAAATCCATTGTATCCATTCATTGCCCCTGAATTATAGAACTGTGGATAACAAATTGTAAGAATATCTCTAATCTTATATGCTAATCTGTAATATGCAGATGTAGCCATTGTTCCGTTAGGATTTGTATCCTGGAAATAATATGTTTCAGGTGCCATTGTAATAATAAAATCTTCACCAAAATGATTACGTACAGTTCTAAGTGCTTCTGCTATATAATCTGTTCCTGATACTGCACCTCCTTCAAAGTCAATATCTACACCTTCAAATCCATATTCTTCAATTATTGAAATAAGGCTTGTTGCGAACTGATTTGCAGCTTCCTCATTTGTTATATAAGTAGTTCCTTCTGCTCCACCTACAGAAATGATTACATGCTGACCTTTTGCCTTAGCATTTTTAATATCCTGAATAAATTGTGCTTTGGTATAACCACCTAGCGCATTAGACAAATCCTTATCAAGTTCAAATGTAACTTTGCCCGGTGTTGTTGATGAGTTAGCAAAAGATACACAAATCATATCGTAATAATCCGGTACATCTGAAATCTTTAATGCTGTTGAGCCATTAAGGAAATTATGCCAATAACCTGTTACCATATGTTCCGGTAATTTAGAATTAACTGTATAGTTATTTTCTGTTGTTTCCTGCTCACTTCCACTGTTTTTAGTTGTCTGAACTTCTCCTGCAACCAAATCAGTTCTTAATTTCCACAATGTTGCCGCATCTGTTGGTGACCATCCTAAATTAGATGTATGAGCATATGTACATTCATATACTTTTCCTTGATACTGAACAAGATTTCCCAATCCATATACAACACTATTTGGAGACCATTCAGGATAGTTTCCAGTTGCCTGTTTTGTTGTATCATTTTCTTTTGTTGTTGTAACAGAAGCTGTTGTTACTTGCTGTCCCTTTGTTGTATTTTGTTCTTTTGCTGTTGTCTGTGTCTGACTGTTTGTTGTTTGCTGAGATTTTGTTGTAACATCCTCAGATGGTTCTACATAATCTCCATTTTTATAAACAACTTTTGTTGACAAAATTTCGCCTGCTGAAACAGCTTTTTGTCTTAATGTTATTCCTTTTATATTTTGAGCATTTGCTGTTCCTTTTCCTGATTTAAGTGTAAATGTTAATGAAGCTCCCGGCTCTAATGTTTTTGAACTCCACTCAGGTGGCGTAACAACAGTTTTTCCATTTTCTGTTGTAATTGTACCTCCTGCACTCCAATCTCCTGATAAAGTTTCGCCATTTTGTGTTTCAATTGATATTGAAGGATAACTTAATGTTTTTCCGAAATATTCTGCCCAAGGCATTACTGAAATATCTTTTGAACCACTTGCTTTTGTTACTGATGAGTTAGTATTTTTTAGTGTAATTGTATAAGAATCACCTGATGTTGTAACTGTTGTTTCAACTCCATCATTAGCAGGAGCAACTATCTTCTGATTAGGAATTGCTGCTGAACCATACAATGATTCTTTCATTGTCTTAGTTATTGTGCTGGATGCATCTAAAGAAGCCATCCATGAAATAAGACCACCTAAGTGTTTCTGTTTTACATATTTGCCTTTTTCTGCTACCGATTCTTCAGTATCACAAGTAAAGAACATTCCTGAAGATTCACTATAGTAATAGTTAGCCTTTGCAACATCATCCCAATATTTAGTCAAATTATATTTGCTTACTAATGAATTAATATCTGAATATGCATATGTTACACCATTTTCGCCTGTTGCATCTGCATATAATCCTGGATTTTTAGAATCTCTTCCTGTGTCTTTCTTTACTTCTTTCCATCCTCTTGTATAAGGTGCAACACCAACTACGATTTTTGAATAATCAATGTTGTCCCCATATTTATTTTCTAAATATTTAATACATGAATCAACTGAAAGTCCTGCATCTCCCTCGTCATAAGCAGGATTAGTATAAAGTGCTGTCTGGTGAGCTGTAAATCCTCCCCATGCACCATTTAAGTCATATGTCATCATATTAGCAAAATCTACGATTTTTAAAACTTTTTCGTATTCAATTGCTGCCATCATTTTAGGCGATGCTGACATGGCAACTGACAATTCATAGTGTTTATTATCTTTTGCTCCATAGCTGTCCAATGCATCTCTTATGGCTTGAAGAAGTAATGTATAGTTCTGTGTATCTGCTGCTGAACCTTTACATCCTTTATCAATTGCTACACCATTTCCTTCAGGATCCGGGTCTCTGTCTGCTGTTGGGTATTCCCAGTCAATATCAACGAAATCATACCCATAGTAGTGTACAAATTTTGCAACATTGTTAGCAAAGTTCTTTCTGGTTGTTTCAGAAGCAGCAATTTTTGGAAAATCTCCTGATCTTGTCCATCCACCAACAGAAACACCTATCTTCATGTTAGGATATTTCTGTCTTAAAAGTACCATTGCTCCTAATACACCTGCATATTTATTGTCTGTTCCAACTGAAAATCCAACATTTGGATTCTCATAATCAGCCCATGTATCAGTAGTAATCAAATCACCATTTGCATCTGCATCCATAAACGCAAAATTTAAGTGTGTGATTAAGCTACCATCAATCTTGTCAGGTGTAAAATTCTTTTGTCCTGAATAAATTGACCAGTCACCATAATACATAACATTACGATATGGTGGCTGCTCTGCATTTGCAGCTTTGACTTCCTTTGTTGAAAGTTCTGTAGCTGCACAATATCCACCCATCAAATTAGCAACCATTGCAAGTGCCATTGTGAAACTAAGAATCTTTCCTTAAAATTCTTTTCTTTCCTTTCATTTTTCCCTCCATTTTCTCTGGTCTTTTAGACCTTTTTATAAAAACTGAACCTTTTATTATAGAAAGTAGAATTATGGATGCTTATTCCACTTCTATATTTTCAATAAAATTTTCTAAAACTTTTTATTAGTTGAAGTATTTGCTTTTGAAACACTTCAATTATTTTTTTAGAAATATTTATTGTTTTTTTAATAAAAACGTTTTAAATTTTTTGTGAAAAATATAAGCTTATTTCAGCTTTTAGGTTTATTTTTTATTAAATTTTTATTCTGTCCTTTCATTTCTGCCCATTATAACACATTATTTGGTAAAAGTAACCAATCCTATTGTGATAAAAATATTTTTATTTGTGTTTTTTATATAAAGCAATATTTTTATTATGTTTTTATATTTTTTCAACTATTTTTTATTTTATTTTCCGATTTCTGTAATGCTGATTCCAGTTATGTGTCATATAATGTTTTTCTTCGCTGACACGTAATTATTCACGAAATAACAGTGATTTTTCTATTGATTACGTGTCACACTGCATTTTTTTCACTGACACGCAATTGGTAGCGATATAACAAGATTATCTTCAATAAATTACTTATGACACAACGTTTTCGTCCTACGACACGTAATCGTTGCTCAAATAGCAATTATATATTGCTCAAAAAAATTCGGAAATATCATCTACATCTTTATATCGGAAATGAAGAGACTCTTTCAATATACTAAATCATCAGATTGCAAAAAGGACTGCCGGAAATGATTTACTCTCAGTATTAACTGTGTCATTTTCCGGCAGTCCTTTTTCATTTTGTTGTTATTATTTCTTCAAGCTTTCTCTAAATATCTGCTCTATTTCTTCTTTATCAAGTTTCTTGTAGCCACCTGTCATTATGAATGTTCCTTTTACAAGATCAGGTATCATTTCTTCTGTTGCTCCAAGGTCTGTTAAATTCATTACAAGTCCAAGTTCTTTCATCCAATCTTCCATTAAAGAAAGTCCTTCCAATGCAATCTGCTCATCTGTTTTTCCATCAGGATTTACATTCCACACATTTTCTGCAAAACGTACAAACTTTGGTAATCCGTAAGGCATAATGTGTTTGTAATATGGCAATGATACTGCTGCCAATGTCATTCCGTGAGTTGCATCTGTGCATGCCCCTGCTGACTGACCAAGCATATGAACCATCCAGTCTGTTGATTTTGCCTTGGCTACTAATGTGTTAAGTGCCCAAGTTGCTGTCCACATAATATTGCTTCTAGCCTCGTAATCCTGTGGATTCTTATTTGCAATACGGCTTGAATTAATTACTGATTTCATTAACCCTTCACTTATATAATCGCTTGTGTTATCATCTTCCCCTGAAAAATACTGTTCACAAATATGATTAAAGATATCATAAATTCCTGAAACCATCTGGTAATGTGGAAGTGTCATTGTATATCTTGGATTCAAAATAGAAAATCTAGGCATTATTTTTTCATCTGCAAAAACATGTCCAACCTTTAATTTTTCTTTGTGGTTAGTAATTACCGAACCTGCATTCATTTCTGAACCTGTTCCAACCATTGTCAAAACACAACCTACAGGAATTGTCTCGCAAGTTGGCTCTTCGAATTTAATATAATATTTTTCCCAAGGGTCTTCGTCACAATTAACTGAAACTGAAACAGCCTTAGCATAGTCGCACACTGAACCACCTCCAACGGCAAGCAAAATATCCACATTATGCTTTCTTGCAATTTCCACACCTTCATATAATTTTTCAACTGTAGGGTTCGGCATAACCCCTGCAATTTCTGCAACATTCTTTCCTTCTTCATTAAGAATTACCATAACCTGGTCGTAAATTCCATTCTTTTTAATAGAACCACCACCATAAACAAGAACTACGTTGGTACCATATTTCTTAAGCTCTGTTTTAAGATTTGAAAGAGAATCCTCTCCAAAATATAATTTTGTTGGATTACAATAAGTAAAATTACCTAACATAAAATACTCCTTTCGTCATAAACATTCTTTACTATCAAAAAACTTTCCAGTGAAATTTACAATTTTTCACAAATCTCTTGAAATTATTTCTTACGATAATATGTTAATACCTGAACCTAACTTTAGGTCAAGCGTTTTTATACATTTATTTTCAACTTTTTCCTGCATAATTTTTATATTACTTATGATATATAATTATTCAAACTACTTTCCCATGTATCTCCCAATATACTCATACAATTCAATATTAGTCTCCGCGTTTTTCTCCTCCGCCTCTATATATTCAGGAAAAGGAAGTCCAATCTGGCATTCGCCACATATGTCAACGCCTATTATTTTCTTATCTTTCAAAAAGAATTTCAACAGATGTTCAAGCATACCAAGGCTCATATGCCCTTGACTCCAGTTAGTTTCAATATAATGTTTGTCCAAAATATCTTTGTCTATGGAAATATAAAAAGGTACATCAGTTTCAATCAAATCAAGTTTTTCTCTTCCACTATTGTTCCGTAATTCTTCTGCTGAAAATGTTATAAGCTTACTCTGATTTTTCACATTTATCTGCTGTATATCCGCCTCACTTGCCCCAACAAGAATCAATTGTTCAAGATTTTCGTTTTGCTCAATAACCTGTGCCGCCCAATCGCCACAACTTGTCATTCCTTCAACCATAGGCTTTTGCATATCTGTGTGATGGTCATACAAAACAAGCGAAAACTTTTTATTTATTTTGTCCGTCATAATTTTTGTTATGTAATGATAATTGCCTGAATCAATAAAATGAACGCCGTTTATGCTAAAATTCTCTATTCGTTTCTGAATCTCCGCCTCCCCTTCTTTGGTGCAATACAAGTCGGTTTCTAAAATATCTGAGCAGTCAATTCTAACAATATTCTCCGTCTGCTCTATATTTTCATCAATATAAATATGTGTAAAATCTAAAATAAAATTTTCACTTCTTGTCATTTTATCATCCTCTATAAATTTTCATTTATTATTTTCATAAAAGTTTTTGCTGCCTTACTTAACATTGCGTGTTTTTTCCAAACCAACGCTAACTCTGTTGTCAATCACCTGGTATGTTGGCTCCTCTCCTAAGTTTTATTTTTTTATATATCTTTGATTTTTGCTATTTGGTTTGTCTGGAATTGTCATACTAACCAAGTTTAATTCAAGTGCATGTTTTAAATAATTTCTTCTAAAACCTTCTCTAGACTTCAATTCTAACTTTTCCATAAGTTGATTACTTGCATATGCAACATCATATTCCATTACATCCAAAAGTTTTCTAACACAATCAGACAATTGTTCACTGTCTTCATTTATTTGTGTTGCTATCTCTTCTAACACGCTATCAATCTGTTTTAACATAAACTCAATAAAAAATGTTAAATTTTCATTAACATGGCTTTTTGATATTGCATTATAATATTCATCCTGATATTTCATTTGTAATTGTAAATGGTGGTTGATATTTTTCCATAAAATTCTCTCCTAACTTTCCATACTATCTTACGCACTAACTTCCGTACTATCTTGCGCACTTTCTTGCGTATCATCTTCCGTACTTTTTCCCATAATTATACCATAATTTTTCTGATTAACAGCAAAAAACTTGCATTAAACAATGCAAGTTTTTTAGATTATTTATTATTAGATTTCATTTCCTACTTCAAATGCCTTGCCAACTGGTCCCCCCAGTTTCATATAAAAATTAGGGTGTCAAGACACAAAAATGTCATATACAATCGCCAAAAAATGTAATAAAATATAACTATATAAATTACCCGATAATATATGAATTTTATACATCAGAAAAGTCTTTTTCCCTTAACAATATTTTATTTATGGAAGGAACGGTGAATATATGAAAAAAACATCTTTAAAATTACTGCTATTTTCCTTTGTTATGAGTTTTCTTATGATAATTCCTACAAATGTAAATGCAGAAGAAATCATTCCGGTCAATATATCTGTAAAATATGGCCAGACAGAAGCCCGAAGAATCTTAGATATGATTAATGAACTGAGAACCAGTCCTACTGACGCATGGGCTTGGGATAAAACTGATACCAAACAAGTTGCATATCCCGGTTTAAAAGAACTTGTCTATGACTATGATTTAGAGCGACTTGCAATGAAACGTGCAGCAGAAATTGCACTATCCTACGAACACACCCGCCCAAATGGTCAAAATCCTTTTACTATTTATACGGAAGAAAATATAACCAGACTGGATACAGGTGAGAATATTGCAGTAGCAAGTCCTAATGTTTATTCTAAGGCAGAAGCAGTAAATGACGGATGGCGTGAAGATAACGAACCTTATGCCGGTCAGGGGCACCGTAGAAATATGTTAGGTTATAAATTTACCTGCGTTGGAGTTGGTCATGTTACTTACAACGGCTATGACTACTGGGTTGAAGAATTTGCCTCCAGACCTTCCATTAATACAACAGAAACACCGGCAAATGACAATGAACAAACTGTTACTGTTTCAGTAACTAAAAGTTGGATTACAAATTATAAGACATATTTTGACCAAGATTCATATGTTCTTAGATTAGGAGAAACAGTAACTCCAAATATTACACCTATAATTTCTCTTATAAATCAATTTGGATCAGTCGGAACCGTGTTAGATACTCCAACCGTTTCCATTAATGACCCTTCTATTGCCACCTATAGTGATGGAAAAATTATAGGTCTTAAAGAAGGTACCACCACGTTAACCACATCACTGTACGGATTGCCATCAACAACTTCGGCAACAATAATTGTACATGACTGTGATAATCATTGGGATGGTGGAGTAATTACAAAAGTTCCAACCTGTATAGTGGAAGGCGAAAGAACTTATACCTGCACTATTTGTAATAATACAAAAGTTGAAAAAATTGGCATAGATGCAACAAATCACCTCCACTCTGAAATTCGAAATCAAAAGGAAGCTTCCTGCAAAGAGGAAGGATATACCGGTGATAAATATTGCCCTGACTGTGAAACTAAACTTTCATCAGGCAATACTATTGCAAAAACAGAAAATCATAACTGGAATAAGGGAGTAATCACTAAAAAACCTACATGTGCAGAGACAGGCGTAAAGACCTATACTTGTAGCATTTGTAGTAAGACAAAAACAGAAAACATTGCAAAAACAACAAAACATCTTCATACTGAAATCCGTAATAAAAAAGCTGCTACCTGTGGTGAAACCGGTTATACAGGAGATACATATTGTACTGATTGTGGAACAAAAATTTCATCCGGTAAGACCATTGCAAAATTAACTACTCATACTTGGGATGAAGGAAAGGTCACAAAAGAACCTACTTGTACAGCGAAAGGTGTTCGAACATTTACTTGTAGTATATGTGCCAAAACCAAAACTGCGAGCATTGCAGCAACAGGACATCAGCATACTGAAATCCGCAAGAAAAAAGACGCAACCTGCGGCGAAGATGGTTATACAGGAAATACATATTGCACTGATTGTAAGAAAACAATTTCATATGGTCAGACCATCACAAAAACCGGTAACCATACTTGGGATGACGGAAAAGTCACAAAAGAGCCTACATGTACAGCAAACGGCGTAACAACTTTTACATGCATTGTATGTAAAAAGACAAAAACAAGAAGCATAAAAGCAACAGGACATAGTTACGGAGAATATGTAGTTGTAAAAGAACCTACAACCACAGAAAAAGGATTAAAATCCAAGACTTGCAGTGCTTGTGGAAAAGTATATTCTGTAACACTTGCAAAAATTTCTTCTTCTAAGACAACTACAAAAACTCCAACGACTTCGTCTAAGAATGCACAGACAAGCAAAATTACTACTAAAAAGATTAAGCTAAACCGTAAGAAACTGACTTTGAAAAAAGGCAAAACTTTTAAATTTAAAGTTACTCTAACACCGATAAATAGTCGTGACAGAATCACTTACGTAACCTCAAACAAAAAAGTTGTCAAAGTCTACAGAAACGGTAGAATCAAAGCCTTGAAAAAAGGAAAGGCTAAGATTACAGTAATTTCAGGTAGGAAAAAATTTGTCTGCAAAGTAACAGTAAAATAAAAGACTTTATAATAAAAGCAAATTAAAAAGTCAATTATTTTTTAAGGCTTTGATGATCTAATGATATATTTAATAAAATATAATTTTTCAATATATCATTACTAAAAAATCCTTTATGATATACAAGGCTTGCAAACCTGTATACATAAAGGATTTTTTTCACAATCCCCTACCACAAAATCAGCATTCGGAATATTTTTCTTCTTTGCCTGTTCTATCATTGCAGGTGTTAAATCAAGACCTGTGTAATGTCGGTTTGGATATTTTTCTGATAACAATGAAATCATTGGAGCCGGTCCACATCCTGCATATTTTATATCACCACTCCATTACAGTGGTCCACTTCATGTTGTATAATCTGGGCTGTATAACCACTGAACTTGCCGTGTTTCGGCGCAAAATTTTCATTCAAATAATCCACTTCTATTTCTTCGTATCTTGTGCAATTACGAACTCCATCCAATGAAAGACAGCCCTCTTCTGTAGTGTACTCTCCTGATTTTTTAGTAATCACAGGATTAACCATTGCAAACTGAAACGGTCCTGCTGCCACAACAATAATGGATTTATTTACTCCAATCATATTGGCCGCCATGCCTACACAAATTTCTCTGTTTTCTCTTAATGTATCCATTAAATCAGTTACAACCTGTTTGTCCGCTTTTGTAGCAGGCTGCGCCTTTCTCGCAAAAATCTGTTTTCCTTTTACTATTTTCTTTACCATAATCTATCTCCATCTGATTCTATTAATATATTGATTAGTACATCAAAACACCAAAAGTCTGATTACAACCTGATTATTGTACTCATCATTGCAAAATTTGTAAGTTCTTAATCAGATATATTTGACTGTATAAACTCCTCAATAATATCCAAAATTCTTTCTGTAAAAAACTCACTTCCGCCGTGGTCCGCACCTTCAAGCATATATAACTTCACATTTTTATTGTATTTCTTTAATAGCTTGTATACAACGACGCTAATTTTAGGGTTGACTGTGCGATCCTTTGTTCCATGGAACATAAGTATTGGAGGCAATGGTGTGTCCTCATTTATATTACACTCAACTGACATTTTTCTACACAAATCAGGATTATTACGCAAATCAACACCGCCCATTTCCATTCCTTCCGGACTATCCGGCTGATGATGATTCAATGTGCTAGGCATACTATCTTCAAACATTATGCTTAATGCACCATACATTGAAATAATTCCTTTAACATTGGCATCTACTTCAGGATAAATATTTTCATTAGAATCTTCCTTAACAAGCTGTGAAAAAAATGCTGAATGTCCTCCTGAAGAATCACCTGCAACAAACATTTTTGTTGTATCTGCTTTGTATTCATCGGCATGAATTTTCATAAATCTTATGGCATTTCTTGTATCTATCGCCTGTGCCGGAAAAGTTGCAATGCCTGAATGACGATACTCGACAACAGCTATTACATAACCTTTCTCAGCCAATCTTGAAAGAACACCAAGTTTGGAATTAATATTCTGCTTCAACCATGCTGAACCCTGAACATAAACTATACAAGGATATGTTTCATCACTATCTGTTGTATTTCTTGTTCTGGGAACAATAATTTGCAAATGCAATGTTATTCCATCTACGTGTGCATATTCAACATTAGAAAATATGTATGCCCCCTTTTCGTCTCCTGTAGTTGGGATTCTTTCCACTCCATCTATTGGCTCATCAAAAGATGGATATTCTTCATATGACCACTCTTTTACCTCCATAACAAAAACCTCGATTCTACTGTAATTATCAACTGTTATTTATTTTAATCCTGTCTTATATTCATTAGGGCACAACCTAGTTGGTTATTTCCTTCTCTATCCACGTCATTATCACATCCACCAAATATTCCTGTTGTATCTGACTTAGCTCTCTTCCCGGTTGTATTTTGTGCCACTTTCTAATGCACTCCCTGCAACATGTTGCCGTTGCGTGCTGTGCCACAAAAACCGGATGTCCTTTCATTGGTGTCTGTTTTCCGTCATTTGGAATGACCGCTGGTGCTTCTCTTTTTGCAATAAACTCTCTGGCATGTTCTCTTATAGTATCCAAACCTTTTTCATTTATATAATCAATATCCTTCTGTTTCAAATGAAAACTGCTACGAAACTTTGACCTTCCAAGTCCCAGAAACAATTGATTATACCACTCTTCCTTTGTCATCTTCTCTGCCATCTTTTCTGCTTTTTTCTTCTTTGTATTTCATCAATTTAATAACCCTCTGTCTATTATATCTCTGAACCATTACAAACATCAAATCTAACATTGCAGCCAAAGCCGACGTAATAACGAAAACAGGATATGCACCAAACCAAACTCCTGCAACAATTGGTACAAAACTTAGCACTACAATCATTTCATGTACTAACTCTGCCTGACACATAGCCTGTACAATTTCATGCAAACTATGAATTTTAGTGTCAAACAAACTTGAGTCATATGTAGGCATTCTGTTCTTCCATTTCTTCACATTTAATTTCTTATATATTCTATTTTCGAAATTGCTGACCTGATACCAACTCTTCGTATAATCCGCTCTGTTCCTCATAACCTGATTAAAAATCAAACCTACAAGCAATCTCATAATAAAATGATATGAAGTTGTCCCTAATATAATTGCAAAAGTTAGGATTATATCAATTGAAGTCGCATTATATAATGCAACTGTTAGTATTGTTAATGTTGCAATTGTCAACGTTGTTCTATGAATTATTTTAGGCATAACTATTTCGTCTTTCTTATTTTAATTTCTCCTATATAAATTCCCGAAAAATCTAATTCTTCTTCATTTACACTGCATCTATCTGTTTCAATATAAATCCCTTCAATATCACATTCCAATTTTTCCTTAAACTCTTTGCTATTAGCATGTTTTTCTTTTTTATTTTTAATTAAATTTGTAATTGGCTGAATAGATTCCACATGAGAATTACAAATGCAAATTTGTTGTAAACAAACTAGAAATTGAAACAAACTGTATCACTTTTCCACGGAATAGAATATGCTATTTGTTTTAAATCTTCTTGCTTGTTATCTATTAATATTCTTTTCACTTCTTATTACCTCGCACCTTTCATACTTATATACTCTAGTCTATTGGTTCATTGAATAATTTACAATGATTTTTTCTAATAATTTGCATTCAACTTTACACTTTTCACTGCTCAGTATGTTTCACAGGCATGGCGTGAAGCCACCAAAAACATGCAACGCAGTTATTCACATAAAGGTTATCCTTATGACAATGCCTGTATTGAATCCTTCCATTCACTCATAAAAAGGAAATGGCTTAACCGTTTTAACATTAAGAATTACAGACACGCATACAACCTGATTTTTGAATACATCGAAACCTTTTATAACACTGTCAGAATTCATAGTCACTGTGATTACATGTCACCTGATGAATTTGAAAAAATGTATGAGAGGGTTAAATCTCTGCCGGCTGCTTAGCTGACAGAACTTCTCACTTTATTTTGTGCTAAATCTTGACATAGCACCAAATGTCTCATCCTAAAAATAATTAAAACAAAAACGCCAATCAATGAATTTAACTAACTAAATCCAATGCTAGCGTTCAATTTTTTATATATAATTTTGCTTTAATGTTCAAATATAGAAAAATATTCACGGTATTTATAAAGTGCAAAATAAAACTTTGCTCCGGCTGATGCATCATCATATCTTCCCTGTGCTTTTTTGCTATAAGTAATGCCATCATCATGCACATACATATTATATTTGTCCATATAATTTGATATTACATTATTAACAAACTGGCTTTTTTCTTCACTTAGTTCTGGATTTACAAGCATTTTCACTTCATAACCTGACGCTCCTGATTGATTCATATATTTATAAATCACTCTTTTAACGCTTTCAATATCTTCAGGTGTTAGTTTATTAAATTCAGTTTTATAAAGCTGCTTTAAAACTTTTTGACTCACATCTGCATCCTCCATTTGCCTATTTCTTCCTTTATTTTTTTCATAAGCAATTTTTTTTATTCCGCTTATACTATCCTGATAAAATATTTCCTTTAGTATAGCACATTTCAACATATATCGTTTTTATTATTTTTCTATTTATTATTGTTATTGTATAAATGTGACAAAAGCAGACAAAAATCGTAAACTGTATTGCTGTTAAAACAATATGTTGATATACTAATTGTAATAATTAAAAAATACTTTACAAGAAGGCTGTAAGTTTTTGATATAAACTTACAGCCTTATCTTTTTTGTAAATCAATTATTTATTCAGCTTTATTATTTGCTGATTTTTATTAGTTTTAGCTAACCCTATATTAAAAAAATTTTTATTTTTTTAATATATTTAATACTCTATGGGAAACTACTCCTATAATCCCACCTGTAATTACTCCTGCTATAAGAAGCATTGGAACATAGTAGTAAATGCCGTTGTTTTTTACTACAAATGCTGCAACGGCTATCTGTGCCATATTGTGACATACTGCCCCTATAATACTAACTCCCATAATTCCAAAAAAATCTGTTTTTTTAATTATCATCATTGCAATAAGACTTACTATGGCACCGGCAAGGCTATAGGCAATTGACATTAAACTGCCAAACATAAATCCTACAAGAACTATTCTTACCAATGATATTAGCCATACGTCCCCCATATCTAAGCTATACAATGCAATGACTATCACAAGGTTAGCCAGTCCCAGCTTTACACCAGGGATTCCTATATTAATTGGTATTAAAACCTCTACATAACTAAAAATTATTGCAAGAGCAACAAGCATTGCTATATTTGCTATTTTCTTTGTACTCATCTTTTCTCTCTTCTCTTTTGAAATTGCTACAAACTCCTATTTTGCAATAACATCTGCCTCATTACCTTTTGTATTGTCTGATACTGCAATTTCCACAACAACCTTGTGTGGCAGACATACAATATTTTGTCTGGTCTTTGTTATTTTTCCCTGCTTAACACAATATTTATCAGGACAATCTGCTTCTTTCATTTCCACACAATTATCGTGAATCCAAACTATATTTTTACCTTTATCAGTTTTTATCTCTATTTCCTGATTCTTTGTCAATGAATAAGTTCCATATACATTTCCGTCTACGGTTATTTTTACTATTTCACCGTTATCCGACTGCATCTGATTCATTATAATATACATAACAATGGCAATTACAATAATAACTGCTGCCAAAATTAAATCTTTCTTTTTCGTCAATTTCAAGTTATTCATTATGATTTTCCTTTTTTATTTTTTCTACCGGATAGTCCGTAGAATAATCACTATAAATTCCTTCTGTTACATATTGCTTGTTGTCGTTAGTTAACAGTATTGCGTCGAACTTATCGCTATTGGCCCTCCAATATTCCTTAGCCTTGTCAATACCCATAATAAATAATGATGTTGATAATCCGTCTGCCAAAGTTCCATCGGAGCTAATAATTGTAACTGATTTAAGTCCTGAATCTGCCGGATACCCTGTAGCCGGATCAATTATGTGGTGATATGTTTTTCCGTCTTTTTCAAAATAACGCTCATAGCCACCTGAAGTAATAACTGCCTTGCCTGCAATTTCAAGAACTCCTATATAGCTTTCATCACTATCTGGATTCTGCACTGCAACTTTCCACTTGCTTCCGTCAGGCTTGGCTCCAAGCGCCTGAACATTTCCACCAAGACTAACCAGACCGCTTTTAATTCCGTTATCCTTAAAAACTTTCATAACTTCCGATGAAGTATATCCTTTAGCAATTCCGCCAAAATCAATTTTCATTTTTTTATCTAGTTTTGCCACTCTTGTTTTGGAATCATATTTGATTTTTGATTCATTGATATTTTTTAATGTACTTTCCAGTTCTTTTTTATTAGGAACTTTGTAATTCTTTGTATCAAAACCCCATAACTGCATAATTGGGTATATTGCAGGATTAAAGACACCGCCTGTACTTTCAGATATTTCTAAAGAACGCTCCATTATGTTTCCAACATCTTCCGACAACTTAAGCTCTTTCTCACTGTTTAATTTGCTAACTTCACTGTCGCTGTTTCCTGTAGAAAGCATTCCGTCTAATTCATTTATTCTGGCAGAAGCCTTTGCTACTGCTTCTTTTGCATTGTCACCATATGCTGTTATTTCCATATATGTGTCCATTGCAAAAAGTTCGCTTGTGTACTTCTGCTCATTATTCTGTGTTTTCTTCTGAGATTTTACCATGTTACCATTTCCACATCCACATAGCAAAATCGCACATGTTAATAAAATAATTATTTTTTTCATCTATAGCACCTTTGTATATATTTTCACTTTATAGTTATGTATAACTTACTCAAGTTAATTTTTTTAACCTTGAATGGTCTAGCATAGGATATTTCTATTGTCAACAATCCAAATTTTGGAGTTTTAAAATAACATACACTATTAACTGCCTTTGCGGATTCTACGAAATATTTCGTATTGTCTTTTTAATTCTTCCTCTTCATTAATCGGATATCCTTTTGCCTCCAAAATTCTTTCTATTGCCTGACTAGGATCCATTGTATGATAAGCAAAAAATAATTCCCGTAATTCTTTTGGTTTTATGATTTTATAAACCTGAGATGATGATTTTTCATATGTGTATGAAAAATAGCGGTAAATATACCCTATCCAGTACATTTCATTAGGAGAATACTTTACCGAACCATACTTTGACTCTCCATACTGTTCAACTATTCTTTCAAAAATATCTTTTGGTTGAATATTAGTCTGCAAAATATCTCCACTGTCTAAACTTTTTGCAATTATACTTTGCATAAACCTTCTTATAAATATTTCTGAACTTGTAGACGTCGTTTCAATTGACATTTCAAATACTTGTCCTTGCATTTCACATAATATTAAACCATCTTTGTCAAATTTTCTCATATAATAACTGCTCCTTACAATCCTTTTTATTTCAGAATTTCATCTATATAACGACCTTTTCCTCTATATTTAATTCTGGCTAATTTGACTTTATCATCTCCAAGCTTAGCATCCGAATTTCTCATTTTCTTATAGTATTCCTTTTCTTTTTCCGAAATATAACAACGTTCCAACATTTTAAGGCTTTTGATAGCTTTGTCACTTTTAAATACATACTGATAACCTAAATTGGTAGCCGCCAGACAGTGCTTACACTGCTCATCAGTTATTTCTCCCATAATAAATGAGTTAATGATCTGGAACATTCTATTATCCGCAATGGGAGCTATGATATAATCACAGTCACAGGATTTTTCTATTAGCTTTTTTATTATGGGATGATTTTCATATTCCTCTAAAGCGCCACGATAATAAGCTATAGTCATCATCCATTCCTGATTCACATTATATTTTTTTCCTTTTAAACCTTCTTCCTTAAAATCAAAAATATACACACTTGACTTTTCAAAACCTGAAATAAATGATATCGCCTGTTCGTATCTCTCACCTGTATAAAAGCCCTGTCCCAAATCATTATTCGTTCTGCTTTTATGTATATCCAACTTTCCTTCTATCCTGCTCTTCGCTCCATGAAATAAAAGCTTATGATTCTTATCCATATGTTCTATATAGAACTATGGATGTCCGACCGTAGCGCAAATTGCGCCCTATCATATTTAATTATTTTAATTTTCCATATTCTTCATCTGATACAGGCTCACACCATTCATTTGATGTTTCTTCACCCGGTACTTCAACTGCAAGATGGCTGAACCAACTGTCAGGTGCTGCACCATGCCAATGTTTTACTTCCGGTGGAATGTTAATGCAATCGCCCGGTTTCATTTCAATTGCTTCCTTGCCTTCTTCTTGATAGTATCCACGACCTGCTACGCATACAAGAATCTGTCCACCACCATTTTTTGCGTGATGAATATGCCAGTTATTTCTGCACCCCGGTTCAAATGTTACATTAAAGATTCCAACCTGGTCTGTTGAAACTGGTGCAAGGAAACTCTTGCCACTGAAATACTGGGCAAAACCGTCATTAGGCTGTCCAATTGGAAATGGCATTTCCTTTGCATGTGCTCTCATTGCTTCGTCTTCATATGGTAAGTCACCTTCGTTTACTCCCCATACTTCTTTTGACAAATTAAATACTGCCCAAGCTTTTGGCCAACCTGCATAAAATGCAACATGAGTAATAATTGCTGCAATTTCCTTCTGTGTTACACCGTGGTCTTTTGCATTCTGCAAATGAAATTTTAAAGATGAATCTGTGATTCCCTGTGACATAAGGGCAACTACTGTAATTATACTTCTTGTTTTAACATCTATATCCTGATTATTCCAATTTTCTCCGAAAAGAACATCATCATTAAAATGTGCAAATTCAGGAGCAAATTCTCCTAAAGCATTTCTTCCTGCTGTCTGTACAATCTTTGCCATTGTAAAATCCTCCAATTAATTTATTTCTAATCTTGATTTTGTGGATTGTTCTTTACTTCCGACTATCACAATTATGTAATTATTATAAGCTTTTTGCAAACTTTTCAATTTCTGACTTACTATTTAAAATTTTGCCTTCAACAATTTCTGTATTTGGTGCTGATGGCTGTAATTCTTTAACTGTATTTCCAAATCCGCTTCCGCCTGATGTTGCAAACAAAACAACCTTCTTTCCTGAAAAATCAAATTTTTCTAAGAATGTGTTAACGATTGTTGGTGCAACGTACCACCAAATTGGAAAACCTAAAATTATTTCATCATATTCTGCTATGTTTGCATCCTTGTCTTCTATTTCAGGTCTGAACTTTTTGTCATTCATTTCCACACTGCTTCTTGATTTTTTGTCCATCCAGTTAAGGTCTGCCTTTGTGTAAGCTACCTTAGGTGTAATTTCGTATAAATCTGCTCCTGCTGCTTCTGCCAATAATTCAGCAGTCTTCTTTGTTGTTCCACTTGCGCTAAAATAAGCTACTAACTTCTTTGCCATAAAAACTACCTCCAATACTTTCTTCTATCATGAATGTAATAATAAAATTTTCGGACTGCCAAATAAGTTTTGCTACTGCAATCCTCTCTCATATATGAAAAAACGTGCAAAGCTTATCTCTGACCCTGCACGTTTATTATATCTCTTTTATTCAATTATTACCAATACCTATATTAAATCATAGTCTATGCCTTGTAAGCATTTATTTCTTCTATAAACAAATTAATTGCCTTAGAGTATGGTATATGCCTTCTCCAAGCTATTACTGTACTTGATTTTATTTCAGGATAAAGCTTTCGCTGAACGATTAAATCCTCTCTCCAATATTTGGCTGCGCCTGCTATTGACACTAGATAACCTAAACCTCTAGCCGCCATTACACCTGCATTTGTTCCAAGATTGCTTGTAAATGCTACATTAAGTTTTTCAAAATCTTTTCCAAACCAGTTAGCCAACTCACTTTGAACATTCAATCTTTCAGGCAAAATAAGTGGCAGATTCAAAAGGTCTTCTTTGGTTATAAATTCTTTACTTGCCAAAGTATCATCAGGCTTCATTCCAACAACCCATGTATCGCTGTCTTTTATCCTAATATAATCAAGCCCTTCCGTACTTACAGGTTCAAGAAACAATCCAATGTCAATAAGTCCCTTATTCATCATTTCCAATATTGTATCTGCCGTCCCTGTGTGTATTGCAATCTGGACCATAGGGTATTTCTTCTTGTAATTTTTTATAATTTCAGCCAAAGTTTCAATAGCCGTAAATTCACCACATCCCACAGTAATAACACCTTCTACAGCCTGACCGTTTCCATTAAATTCTTCCACAATCTTGTCTTCCAAGTCAATTATTTCAAGGGCTCTTCTTTTAAGCAAAAGTCCTTCATCTGTAAGAGTTATGCTGTGACCGACCCTATTAAAAAGGGTAGTTCCAAGTTCTTCTTCTAACGCTGCCAACTGTCTGGAAAGTGTAGGCTGTGTTATATGCAGGCTTATTGCTGCCTTTGTAAAACTTTGTTCCTTTGCAACTGTCAAAAAATAACGCAATACTCTAAGTTCCATTAATAGCTTCCTTTCGGTTTATGATTTGTTTATCACAGCTTTTTTACAATTGGTAATCAATTACTATGTGTCTGATTATTTAATCACTTGTCTATAATTTTTACGGCAGTACCATAGGCAATCACTTCTGCTGCTCCACTCATTACCTGTGATGAACCATATTTTACACCAATTACTGCATCTGCGTCCAGTTCTTTTGCCTCATCAACCATTCTCTTAACAGCAATCTGTCTTGCCTCATTTAACATTTCCGTATAACCTACGATTTCTCCACCTACAAGTGTTTTCATTCCTGCCATAAAATCGCGACCTACATTTTTGGTCTGAACAACTGTTCCTTTTACCATACCCAATGCTTCTATTTCCGTTCCCGGAATATAATCAATACTTAGCAGCTTCATCTTCTTCTCCTCCATCTATTTCTCTTATTCTGCCTATTAAAACACCAATGATACATACAATGATAACAACCGGAATTGCTACTAAAACTATCAAAAGTCCTAAAGGAATTGGATCAACACTATTTCCCCACAGGAACATTCCAATAAGAAATAGCATAAATACTATCATTACTGCTCCTCCGATTATTGCTCCCATTTTCTTCTTCATGTGGATGTCAATTTTGCTAATGTTCACAAAATCTATACCCTCCTTCTCCATGTTTTCCATCTTCTCAAGCCATTCATCTGTTTTCAGATTATTAAGTTCACATTTCTGATTTATGATTTCTTCGGTAAGATTATACATATTGGTAAGGTTAGATTTTTGTTTTTCCAAAACATCTAAATATTTTTCCAAACAATTTTCCAAAGTAACATTGTCATTTAATACTGATTTTATGTCTTCTACTGATATTCCGATTTTTCTTAAAAGTTTTATTTTTTTCAAAACTTCTATATTATCCTGATGGTATTCTCTGTAACCATTATCAGCTCTTTCAGGTGTAAGTAATCCCTGACTTTCATAAAATCTAATATTTTTGCTTGTTATTCCAACTAGTTCTTCAACCTGTTTAATCTTCACCGGATAGCCTCCATCTTCTTGTTTTTAATAACCCGATTCACTTATAACTG